>ENA-OPNV01000990-OPNV01000990.1-human-gut-metagenome-genome-assembly--contig:-NODE-990-length-14013-cov-8.975283_pt1 | contig 14013 bp, 19 predicted proteins | sample MGYA00241542_ERZ501781 | MGnify/ENA primary metagenome ERZ501781 (study PRJEB25962, sample SAMEA2042609) | human gut metagenome | biome: human gut; feature: human-associated habitat; material: faeces...
CGGCGACAGCAGCAAATAACGCAGCGAAATCTGCGCAGCACGTCGTTGATACCTACGACGACGTTATCAATACGCTGGCGCATTCCGACTGCACCCTCGACGAGCGGGTCGAGGCGCTCGAAAAGGCGCTTATAGCCGTTTTGTCGGGCGCCGTCGTGATTCCCAAATTGCAGGTCAAGGAGTTGAACGTATGGGGCGATAACAACCTTGCACCCGTCGGCGACGGCGCACCGACGAAAGCCCCGGACAGGGCCGGACAGTTCTACATCGACAAGACCGCCCGCACACTCTATTTCTCAACGGGAAATGCGGCCGTGTCCGACTGGAAAATTCAATAACGCAAACGGAATATGGCACAGGTTAACAAATACGCAGATCGGGCCGCTTATACGGCCGACACAAAACGTCTTTCGACGAAATCGGCCGTTTCGTTCATCGAAAATGAAACGACAACGATTTACGACGGCGTGAATACCGTCGTCGGGAAATCGGCCGCCGCTATCGGCGACCTCGCTGTTTTCGACAAAACGGACGGGGTTATCAAATACATCAAAAGTGCAACGATTGCCAAGGCGCAGATTCCGGCGAATCTCGTTCCGTTGGCCGTCGTCTATGCACGACGGGGTGAACAGCTATTGATCGTATCGCTCGACAATGTTTCGGGCGGCATCCGCTGGGCACATACCTACGAGGTTGCATTGTCGGGCTTCGACCTCGCGGCGGGCGGAACAATCGTGCTTACACTTGGTTCTGGCTCGGTTGCCGCAGATATTTCGATACCGTATTCCGCAGGCGCAACGCTTACGGACGTCGCATCGGCGATCAACGCTGCGCTCAAAGGAACCCCCAATTACTCGTCGGCGGATTACGGGGGATGGGTAGCAACCGCTGCAGATAATTTCGTCGTGATGGGTTCGAACACTTATAACGCCTCCCGTGCGGCGATTGCCGTTGTCAGCGGTTGTCAGATCACAAGGACGCCGGAAGACGTTAACTATCAAACAACGTTGACGGGGGTATTGATCGAGGGGTCGACTGAATATGTCCGCCGCAACAACGGCGTTAATTCGTCGTTTGCGGGCTGCAATCCCGAAAAATTCCTGCAATACTATTCGGCCAACGGAACCGATACCACAGGAATCAAACCCGGAAGCAGCACCATAATTCGGGAAAGCGCCTTTACGGAAGAAGCCAACCCGGAACTGGTCGCCGCCTATCCGACTTACCGGGATTATCTGTTCAGAGAACATTTACTGCAATATCCCGCAGCCTATGGTGCGTTGCTTCGTGACGGCAAGACGAACACCGCAAAGATCGGCGGCCTGCGGTTCGTCGACATCCACGGCGAAAGCGTTCCCCGTTATCCGGCTGTTGCGGCAGCTCTCGACTACGGCGTCACGGTAGAGGGCGCAACTACCGGACTTGAAACGGGCGCGTGGTGGCTGCCGTCCGTCGATGAAGTCTACCTGCTTATGCACGACCGCGTGCTGACGTCAGCCGACCGGGAAAGCGACCCCGTAAACCGCACGCTGTCACGCCTCGGTAAGACGACCTGCTACGGATCGGGTTATTATCCGTGGACATCGTGCGAGTACAATTCCAACAGCGCGTTCGTCTACTTCGGCAGCACGGGCTACATGAGCAGCAACAACAAGTATACCACCTACGCCGTGCGTCCGGTTTCCGCTTTGTAAAACAGTTTTCAAATTTTTAATTCCCGCGCCGCATCGCTCCGGCGGGCGGCGCGGGTCGCAAGTTAGACCTATGGCAAAGAAACTTTCGATCCTCGACAAAACGTTCCAACTGGCGCTGCTCCTGCATCGCCGGACGGCGGAATTCAATCGCAAATACAAATTCACCATCGGCGACCGTATCGACGTTGTGGCAGAGGAAGCGCAGGAAATGATACTGCGGGCGAATCATCAGACCGACCCGAAACGGGCCGCACAAATCATCTACGATTTCGTCCTGCGTATCGACACACTGTCGCTAAAACTACGGATGGCTGTTGCGCTGGGCCTAATGAGCGACGACGCAAAAGCACAATGCGATGTGCTTATCGCAAAGATTAAAGACGAGGCGAGGGGTTGGCGAAACTATTTTCCGCGTGGCGAGGGTGTCGTCGGCAAGAATAACGAGCCGTCGGCAGAGAGCCTATAAATTATTATTTTGAAAAGGGTTTGCATACTATCATTCATAGTTATACCGACAATGCAAAAAACTGGCGAGTACAATTCCAACAACGCGTTCATCTACAACGGCAACACGGGCAACATGAACAACAACAACAAGTATAACACAAACGCCGTGCGTCCGGTTTCCGAATTTCAAGGTAATGTAGACCCTTTCGCCTCGTTCTATAAATCAATGCGGGCGGCATATCGCCTGTGCTTAAAAAACAAGGCGCACACCGCTAATGCGATGCGCTTTTGGCTCAACGAAGAAAGCGAGCTTGTCGCGCTTGCCCGCGAGGTGTTCAACTGCGAATATGTTCCGCGGCAATCTATCGCATTTATCGTTACGAAACCATGCCTGCGCGAAGTAGTAGCCGCCGATTTCCGCGACCGAATCGTGCAGCACTATATCGTCATGCGCCTCGAAGCTCTTTTCGAGGAATGCGGAACACTCGACGATAACATGTTCAGTTGCCGCGTCGGAAAAGGCAACCTTGCGGCCATACAGACCCTACAACAGCAGATATTCCACCAGTCAAAAGGTTATACCGCCGACTGTTATGTGGCAAAATTCGACCTGCAATCATTCTTTATGAGCATCGACAAACGTCGTCTTTACGACGAGTTGGTCGCATTGGTCACCAAACACTACGAGGGATGGGATAAGGATACGCTGTTGTATCTTATCCGCGTCGTTACACTGCATAATCCGCAGGACAACGCCGTGCGGAAAACCCCTCTTTGCGATTGGGCTGACCTGCCGCGCTCGAAGAGCCTCTACAATGTCGATTGGTTTCTCGGTTTAGCCATCGGGAACCTCACGTCGCAATCCGACGCGAATTTCTACAACGCCCCCGCAATGCGGTGGATGCGCTCCGTTGGCCTCGTACCTGTGAACTACGTCGATGATTTCGCATTCGTCGTCCGGGATAAGGCGTCGTTTCTTACGGCCATGCCTTACATTCGGAACTATTTCGCTGCCGAACGGGGACTGACGATGCACCCGCGGAAATTCTACCTACAACACTACTCGAAAGGTATCAAATTTTTAGGTGCGGTTATCAAATACAACCGTGTCTACACGAACAACCAAACCGTCGCACGGTGTTTCGGAAAGATTCACTACTACAACGAAACATGCCGACACAATAGCCGCCGTAAGGCCCGAAATGTCGAGAAACTGGTAACAATCCTAAACTCCTATTTGGGATTGATGCGGCATTTCGATACGTTCAACATCCGCAAACGTATCGCCGCGGAGATTGACACCGTATGGCGCGGCTACATCCATTTCGACGAAGACATCACGACAGCAACGGTCGTTAAACGGTTCCGGCAACGGGAAATCTGCAAATACAACGTCCGCAAACAACGCAGACGCGATTTATTCACACTCAAAAACTTACTCAACGATGGAAACACAGCAGCAAATTAACGAATTACAGTCGCGACAGTTGGAACTGCGCGCGATCATGGCATCGTCGGACGAACGAGCCGCGAAATGCGTCAAAAACGGAACGTCGTTCCGCGAAACGTACCCTGACGATTTCGCCCGGTACGAGGCCGCGAATGCCGAATACAACCGTAACGAACAGACGCTGGCCGAACTCGAAGCGACGCGGGAGGCGGAGCGAGCCGAGGAAGAGCAGGCGCATAATATCGACGCCGTATGAACCTATTGACCGAACAATCGACAATGACCGAAACCGTCGTGCAGAACTCGGCGACAGCGATACTGACGTCGATTTTCTATCAAGCCCTTGCAGATTCGATCATTTGGCTGGTCGTTGCGGCTGTGGTCATCGTCTGCGACCTCTTTTTCGGCTGCGAAGCAGCCCGAAAAAGAGGTGAGCGTGTACGCATTTCGCGGGCGGTTCGCCGCACGGTCAACAAAATGTGCGAATACCTGTGCTGGGTCGTGCTCGGCATTACTATTTCGATAGGGTTTGCCACCGACTGGCTGAAATACCTGATTTTCGCCATCATCTACGGCAATGAATTATCGTCGTGCTTGTCTAACTATTTTGCAGCAAAAGGCAAGCGGATAACGTTTAACGTCTTTTCGCTGCTGGGGCGACGGCTCGGTATCGACGAACTCGAACAATGCCACATCGAGGACGATAAGAAGATAGGCCCTAATAAAACAGATAATCATGGCTAACGCGCACAAACTCGTTCCGTTCATCCTGTCGTGGGAGGGCGGATATGTGAACGACCCCGACGACGCAGGTGGGGCGACAAACAAAGGAATCACAATCGCAACTTGGCGACTTCATGGATACGATAACGACGGTGACGGCGATATTGACGCCGACGACCTGCGTATTATTACCACCGAGCAATGGACGGGCATTTTCAAGCGCCAATATTGGGACAGGTGGCGGGCCGACGAGATAGACAACCAGTCAATCGCAAATATCGTTGTCGATTGGGTATGGGCGTCGGGCGTCCACGGCATCAAACAGGTGCAGAAAATCCTCGGTGTCGAGGCTGACGGCATCGTCGGCCGCAAAACACTTGCGGCGCTCAATGGACGCCCCGCCGACCCGTTATTTCATCAGATACAGGCAGCGCGTATCGCGTTCGTCGAAAACATTGTCCGGCGCAAGCCCTCGCAAAAGAAATTTTTGCGAGGATGGAAGAACAGAATTTTAGCGATCAAGTTCGAGCCATGAAACGGGTAATAATACTTATGCTTATATGTGGGTGTTGGGCGTGTGCATCCACACGCAATACTTTACACTCCACCACGCAGGAGCAGATCAAGGAACAGGCCGACACGACATCGGAAGCCTCGACACACAAGCAGGCCGAGGAGCAGCGCGACGTCGTAACTATTTCGAAAACCACGACAGAAACAAAATCGACGACAACCACCTACGATACGAGCCGCCCCGCTGCCGACAGCTTGGGAATCCCGCCGCCCCAGCAGACGACCACAACGGAAACGAAAACCACAAACACGACGGCAACCGTCGATAAATCCGTTATTCGTCAGATCGTCGACGAGCAATTACGCGAAGCCGCCAATAAACAAACGACGACGAACAAACAGAAAGACACAGATACGGAAGAGATCAAAGAGGATTCGACACCGAAGAATCTGCGTTGGCTCGGTATTATTGCAATCTGCGCAACCGTCATCGTGGGATGTTTTTTCGTACTCCGTTTTGTCGGTCGAAAATAAGTTTGTATCTTTGTGTCGATGTCGTTTTACGGCATCGTGCGTTGTGCGGGTGTTGCTTCGGCGACCCCGCATTTTTGCAAAAGTTGTCAAATTGTTGTCAAATATTTTTCGCCTCAATTCGCAATTTACTGAATATAGGATTTATAGGTTAGATAAATACAAGGTTTCCTAAACCTTGGGGCAGAGCAGGACAAAACATTCGCGCGAAATTATATACGACTTTTTCGCCGGATTATATAGAGCAGTTGTAAGCCTTTGTAGTTCAACGGATAGAACGGCGGTTTCCTAAACCGCAAATCCGGGTTCGATTCCCGGCGAGGGTACAAGAAGCGACGGAAAATTCCGTCGCTTCGTTCATTTTTGCACGCTTCGTTTGTATATTTGCTCGCAAATGTTGTCAAATAGTTGTCAAAAGCTGCACCATGCCGACCACATTCAAACCCGTTGTCTACGCCGACAATAAACGGCAGGACGGAACCTACAACGTAAAGATACGAGTAACCCATCGACGGCAGACATTGAAGCTGTCGACGAATATGTACGTCGCCGCGCATCAAATGACGCGCGCGCTCAAACTCAAAGACCAAAGCATAATCGACGAGGCGAAGCGCATCATCGACAACTGGCGCGCCATCGTCGGACGGCTCGGAGCTGCGGCCGACGTTATGACCGTCCGGCAGGTAGTCGACTACATCAAGCAGACGGAACAAAATAACATGGCTTTCGAACTCGATTTTATCGCCTATGGACGCAAAAAGGCCGAAACAATGCGTCCCGGAACGGGCATCGGGTATCAGATCGCCTTAAATGCGTTGGTACGGTATATCGGCACGGAAACACTTGACATCAGCCGAATAAATGCCCGGTTTCTTACGGGATTCGAACGATTCATCGAAGCCGAACCAGTTTTGACGCATAGCAGAAAAGGTACTATACATCAACTGCACAAGACCAAGAAAGGCGGCCGCGCCATATCGTCCTATCTTGCCTGCGTCCGCCACATCCACAATCTCGCAAAACAGGAGTTTAACGACGAAGAATTGGGCGTCATCCGTATACCGCAATCACCGTTCAAAACCTACAAGGTCAAGCAGCCGCCAAAGGTCAAAAAACGGGCCGTCAGTCCCGATATAATCCAACAAATAATCGACCTCGACGACGAGCCACGCCGCGCTGGGTCGATCTCCGATTTCACACGCCGCGACCTTGCCCGCGACTGCTTTCTCCTATCGTTCGGCCTTGCGGGCATGAACGCCGCCGACCTACTATCATGCCCGGCACAGACCCTCGACGGGAATGTAATTATATACAACCGTCAGAAGACCGCGAGCCGCCGCGAGGACGAGGCGGAAATGCACATCAGAATCGAACCGCAGATCGCGCCGTTGGTCGAAAAATTCAAAGACCCGACAGGCGCACGACTATTCCGGTTCCATCTACACTACCGGGATGGCAATACATTTAACGGAGCGCTGAATCAAGGTCTGAAACGAATTGACGATGCGTTGCGGGCGGCCCGCGACGCCGACCAACGTCAGAACGACGCCACAAGCGAAGATCAGCCCCTACCGGAACATATTACGTTCTACGCCGCGCGCCATAGCTGGGCGACGATAGCCCGTTCAGCGGCGCTAAAAATAGACAAATACACCGTACACGAGGCGCTGAATCACGTCGACGCAGATATGAAAATAACCGACCGATATATAAACCGCGATTGGTCGGTCATTTGGCAGGCCAACGCCGCCGTCATTGGCCTGCTCGATTGGTCGGCCTTACAAGAGCGGGAAAAGCAAAGGGCGAAACAATAATCCCCGCACCGAAACAAGAGCGCCCCGACCGACTGGCCGGAGCGCTTTGCATTACATATTTTCGCGGGGAAAATTAACCCTTGCGGACATAATTTCTTACATATTTTCGGGCTATTTTGTAAACATCTGTCCCCGGCCAGTCAACAACCAGCGAGGCGAAACGCCATAATGCTCGACAATAAACGTCAGCCACGCCGTCGGAATCTCCCGGCGACTATCCGTGTTGTCGCGCTTTTTGTAAAAATTGCGCTTGTCGATGCCACCCTCACGACAAAACGTCTGTATCTTCGTTTCGCCCATCGCAAGCAAGGCATCGAACGCCTCGAAAAATCTATCCGCAACGGTTTGCATAGGTCAATACATTTTGCAAGCAGCTATGATTTCATCCTTATACTTGTAAATATCGTCCAAAGATTCAAGCAGGTGTTTCTGTCCCCATTTCTCCACGTTACAGGTTTCGAGATACTTATTTGAACTATTAAAATACAAGCGGCAAATCGGCTTTCGGTTATTATCATCAAGCAGGATTCCAAAATACGACATCGTATCACGGTATTGCACGCGGTTAATATCGTCGACCTCCGGGTAAAGAATCGACCGAACGATATAAAACCCCTGTAATTCATCTTCCGTGGTTACAATTCGGTTATCCTCTATTTTTTCCGCCGTGTCCGCGGTCGCTGCCACATCCGCCCCTTGCTCCGCCTTGTCTGCTTTATTTTCGACCACCGTATCAGCAGAGATCGCCGATTTAAGACGTTCGTTTATATAATCGTTGGTATACTGCACAAATGCCTGTTTCACAATCGCGCGGAATTGCCCCATTACAACGTCGTTGAAACGGCCGGGATAAATCGGCCGGGCAAAGTATTTGACGAATTCGTCGCTGGGGTTGTTAATTTCCCGGTCAATGGCATTTCGAATTTCGTTCGTGAATTTCAATTCGCTGGCGGTATTGAGGATCGTATCTACATCGAAATAACTCTTGTGGAACTCGCGCAACTTATCGACCTGCGATTCCCGGTATTTCTCCATATTGAATTCGAAAAACGGTTTTTCGTCCATCTTGTTTTTTTCCACCAAGTCGGTATAAAAACGATAGATAATGCCATTAGTCAGAATACCGAAACGGGCGTTGGATACATGGAAATAACGAAACAGTTGCCCGTTATGCGATGTAAGGTCTTCTTTCCAATGTTTACACTCAATCAAGATAATCGGCTGGCCGTCTTTATGAATGGCATAGTCGATCTTTTCCCCTTTTTTAATCCCTAAATCGCAAGTGTATTCGGGGACAACCTCTGTCGGGTCGAATACATCATATCCGAGGGTTTGAAGAAATGGCATAATGAACGCCGTTTTGGTTGCCTCTTCGGTTTGGGTATTCTCTTTAAGTTTGATAACCCGTTCACTCAACAGCTTGATTTGATCTTTGAAATCCATCTCGATATGTTTTTACTGGTTATTAGATTGAGCAGATTGGAAACCCGATTCGAGGGGTACATCTTCAAACTTAACAGCAACCCCGGACGCTAGCCACACAGGGCGTTTGTTTGCATCCAGTTCTCGGTAGATTCTTACACCGATCAAGCCGTTCGCCCCTCGCGTTTTAGCTCTTTCAACGAGCATATCAAGTATTTTATTAGGGGTTATATCATCCGCAGCGCCGGGGCCGAACTCCTCTCCGTACTCCATCGCAACCGAGGCAATAGGGAGGTATTTATAAGCTGGTTGAGCCTCTGACGGAAAAATCCAAAAACCGTTATTGATATAATCTGCATAGTCAACAGAATACCTTACCGTATAGGCTTGATATGTGCAGCACGTCAAACACAAAACGGCGCAAAGTGTGACAACTTTACCAATACCAAGACAGAGTGCCGACCCTTTCAGAATCTTCGAGGGGGGGGGGAATTTTATAATCCCTACGCGTCGTAAAACGCAAGCCCCAACAGAGGCGAAGCCCGAAGCAAGTTTTTTCATAAATACAAGGGTTAAAGTGTTTATATTAAGCTATTTTAAGGACATACACATCAATACGCGATACATTCCGTAAATATCGGCGAACCGCACGGCAAAAGGCTGATATTTCGGGTCGGGATTCAAAGAATAACACTGCACGGAATCGTCATCGTCCCCCTTTCGCACCTCCTTTATAACACTGCCGTTACAGGTATCGAGAACATAAACCCGCCCCCACTCGATGAACGCCTTTTCGTCAACCTTTTTGATGAGTACCTGCGCCCCATTCGGATAATCCGGAGCCATGCTGTCGCCCGTTACCGTCATAACAAAATCAACGTCCCGAATCGGCGTAACAACGCGCTCGCATTCAGCAACCTTAATTGACACAACAAAGTCGTTGAGTGTCCCGCCTTGCGCTGCGAGAGGTAACAGCGGAGCTGTGAAAACATCCGGCGTTTCAGCCTTATTTGCCGCAGCCGGGGTATTCACAGAACCGCCGCGTGTCATAGGGCCAACGCCCGTCATTAGCCATTCGGCATTAAGATCGGGATAACGTGATGCAATGCGTTGTAGTTTATCCGGCTGAACCGATACACGGATTGTGTTCACATAACCAATCGTCAGCCCCGCTTCGCGTTCAAAAGCGCGTACTGAACGCTCTTTCGATTTAGCGAACTTGATAAGTCTTTCTTTTATAGTCATATATAAAAAACTTTCACAAAAATTTCACAAATTGCTTTATAAAATTTGCATAATATGATGCTTTGCTTTATATTTGCATCATAATTCACAGGGATTACGCATGAATTACGCACAAATATAACAAAAATTGTTTAATGCAAAACATTATGACACGCCAAGAATTTAACGAGCGAACGGGCTACACACTCAACGAAGAGCAATACAGAGAGGTCGAAGCAATGTATATGGCCGCAGGAAACATGAATAAGGACGTTTTTTGCAAGGACTATAAAAAGCACAACGATAGTGCGCTGGTAGCGGAGTTTTACAACCGATCCGTCGTACTCATGGAAAAACATCAAAGTTGCCGAAAGGTCGAGCGCGAAACGGCGGAACTCTTAATCGGCAAGGCTCACACCTACAATGACACCGATTTTCGCAGGGCTGCAATTCGTCTTATCGGTGAAAGGGAGGTTGTTCTAATAACTATCGCAATGGGGCTTCCTCTCTTCGAGGAAGACGCCGAATACATCAAGAACAATATTCGATAGCTTCAACGGTGCGCGTATCTCAATGGTAGAGTGGCGGACGTCCAGAAAACAACAACGAGAGCCGGATGCGGGTTCGAATCCCGCCGCGCACCCAAATCAAACCAATCGCACAACGCACGATGAATAAAGAAGACAGAAACAAGGACGTCGGCCCCAATAGCCCTAATACCTGCACGGGCAGCGTACTCGGACTTGCCGAACTTATCGGAATAAGCCACGGCAAAATGCGCACTCTTATCGGCTACCTATGCGCCGCAGGGTTGATAACGAGTGAATCATCGAACAAAGGAACGACATTCCGGCTTACTGACCGCGGCGAACAGGTACTGAATTTCACATCGGCGGACGTCGACGATTTTTCGACCATCCTGTCGGTTATCCAACGGCCTTTCGGCATAGCTATTTTACATATTATCAAACAACTAACGCACAACGCACTATGAAAAACAACATCGAAAACGGGATTTACATTCCCGACGACCTCCGCAAACTTTTCACCATCGACGAGTGGATGCAGCGCGCGCATCCCGAAACCGCACGAACCGTCGTGCTGGTAACAGATTCCGGGATGCTCGAAATCGCTAAAGAAGACCTGCCGAGCGAATTCAATTTCGAGGGCGCACAGAAAGCCGCCGCCGAATACCGCGAGGGCTTCCGCTGCGCAACCCGTCACGAGGCGATAGAAATGTACGACGCCCGGTTCCGGGGCCTCGACGAAGCGTTCGAGAAGATCGGCGGCAAGCCCGCTACAAACGTCTACTGGACGAGCGAGGCCGACCCCGATCCGGAGTGCAATTCCAACTACGCGTTCGTCTACTACGGCGGCACGGGCAACATGAGCAGCTACGGCAAGTGTGGCACAGGCGCCGTGCGTCCGGTTTCCGCTTTCAAGAAATAGTTTCACAGTTTAATCATTCCCGCGCCCATTGAAAGGGCGCGGGGTTAACGCCCAAAAATCAAATAGAAATGAAAAAAGGCACTATTATCAAACGCACCGACTATGTGGCGACAATGCTCGCTATCCCCGTCGGAGAAGAACACGAATTCACGCTGACAGGGCGCGACTACGCATCGTACATGAATGCCGTTAGCCGTTTCAACAAAAACGGCAAAGCGAAATTCGAGGCCCGCACCGCTTCGGCCTCCACCATTGTAATTAAACGCCTTTCGTAATATGTCGCTCCCCGAATTATACGAATTGCAGCATTGCCTCGTCCACGTCGCCGATGTCGTTGCTTGCGCAATCATCAAGCGCCAGCAACCCGCTGCCGACCTCGTAACGAAGCGCGCGCTGTATCGGGAATTCGGCCGGGGCTGGGTCGATAAGCATATCGCCCCGAATGGGAAAATCGAGGGCAAGCGATTCGGAACGGCCCCGAACTCACCGATCAAATACAGCCGCACGGAATTCGTCGCCTTACTCGAAGCCGAACGCCTGCAGCGCGCTGAAATCATCGGCAAATACGGACAACAGAAATAGCCAAAATAAGCGGTTTCGCAGCTTTTACCACACCGGGCGGACGAATCACGACAGCAGCCCGAAAGTCGATAAAACAGGAAATTCGATAAAAATAACATGCAAGCGCTCAAGTACACATCAAGGGAGGTAAACCGGAATTTTCGCATCAAGGTTTCGGGCCTCGGCATCCATGAACTCAAAGGTTACACGGGATTCGTCGGGCTGGTGGGGAGTGAACTCGCAAACAACCTGCTCGACCGGGCATTTCGAAGCAAGGCGGATAAGATAGAATGCAAACTGCGGCGCGGCTTGAAAATAACCTTTTACTACAAGTAGACATGAAGACCAAAATTTTAGCTATCCCGTGGTGGCTGTCGCTGGTCGCACTCGGCGGGGCAATGGATGCAGACCCGATTTCATGGGCCGCCGTTGCTGGAACATTCGCCGCGTTCGTAACGCTTTCCGCTGCCATAATCAGAGAACAAAGGAAAAACGCATAACAACCAATCATCATAAAACGCACGATGCTATGAACATCAAGATCAAATCAATCACCCTACGCAATTTCAAAGGACTACACGATGTATCGTTCGACTTCGACGGCCGTAACGCCACGATCATAGGCGACAACGGCACGGGAAAAACAACCATTTTCGACGCCTTGACGTGGGTACTGTTCGGCAAGGATTCGCACAACAGCGCCGACATCGACATCAAGACAATAGATGCCACAGGCGAACCGATGCACCGCGCCGAGCATTTCGTCGAGGTGGCATTGGATGTGGACGGCTCTACGCAGACGCTGCGCCGCACATACCGCGAAATCTGGAGCAAGCCGCGCGGATCATCCGATCTGCGTTTCGTCGGACACGAAAGCATGTTCGCTGTCAATGGTGTGGAGGTCGGAACCAAAGCGGAATACGACAAAATCATTTCGGAATGGATAAATGACGACGTATTCCGAATGCTTACCGACCCGATGTATTTCAATACTCGCGTCGATTGGAAAGGCCGTCGTGCCGCACTTTTGGCCCTTGTCGGGGACAACATCGACCGCACGGCGATACAGACAAAGTTTGCCGACCTGCTCGCGGAAATGAACGGCGAAGCCCTTGCGGATTTCAAAGCGCGACTGGCGGCCGAAAAGCGCAAGAACAAAAAGGAACTCGACACGTTCGCCCCGAAGATTGAAGCGTATCAGAATGCGATGCCCCCGGCAGAAGACTACGCAGCGCTGGAACAAGAAATCGCGCAGCGCGAATCCGTGGCCGTAAACGAAATTACGGCCCACCAACGGCAGATCGACGCACTCGACGCGCAAATCGCCGACGCATCGAAGATAGACGAGGAAACGCAGGCCGTCCACGACCGAAAACTAAAAAAGGTGCTCGACATCAAAAAGTCGTTGTCCGATCATATCGACGCGCGACTGACCGCTGCCCGTCGGTATAACTCCGAACGCGACGCGGCCATCATGGACGCGCAAGCGAAAGCTGATTCAATTCTGCACGAGATCGAAAAAACCGAAACTGCGGCAAACTCGAAACGGGAAACCCTCGAAGCCTGCGTAAAGAAGCAGGCGAATATCAAATCGGCGCTCGACGCCATGCGTGCGAAATACGAGGCCGAGAAAAAGGCGGCATTTGAATACGTCGACACGACCACCTGCTACGCTTGCGGCCAACCGTTACCCGCTGCAACCATCGAGGAAGCCCGCCGCACAGCCTGCGAGAACTTCGAGAAGCACCAGCGCGAAATACTCGACAAGTTGATCGCCGACGCCAATCTCGAAAAGGGCACCTACGCCAAGTTAACGAAACTGGTTTCGACCACAGAACAGGAAATCGCAATGCTCGATCAGCGCCTGTCGCAACTGCGTGCGGAACATCACGCGGCGACGCTGGCTGTCACAACCGCGAAAGACGTTCCCGCAATCGACCTCGAAACGGAGGAAGAGCAGGCGAAATTATCCCCCGAATATCGAAAACTCACCGACGAGCTTACCCGCGCGCAAAATGCCCTCGAAGCCTCGGCAACCACGAAAATCACGGCTGCCACGCTCACAGCGCGCCGCCGGGATATATCCGCACAGATCGACGCGGTGCGTCAGAACCTTGCAACCGCAACCGCCGATCTACGCCGTCGTCTTGCAAAAGATACTTCAAGTTTAGCATTTAAGTCTTTT
>ENA-OPNV01001006-OPNV01001006.1-human-gut-metagenome-genome-assembly--contig:-NODE-1006-length-13899-cov-3.674083_pt1 | contig 13899 bp, 9 predicted proteins | sample MGYA00241542_ERZ501781 | MGnify/ENA primary metagenome ERZ501781 (study PRJEB25962, sample SAMEA2042609) | human gut metagenome | biome: human gut; feature: human-associated habitat; material: faeces...
CCGCCGCAACCAGCGCTATGGCCCCCAATGAAATTACTGCAATCAGAATTACATTCATAAATTAGTTGTTTATTAATTATTTGTTTTATGTATTAGTTAGTTCATCGGTTTAATCGAGAAAGAGAACTTCTTTCCCAATCGCGACTTGTTCAGCCACAATATGTAATAATAAGGTATAAGGAGCCCTAACGAACACAGTGCAGAGACCAGTTCGTCGTGCCACATAGCCATAAAAGCAAAAAGGGAAAAGATTAAAACAAGAAAAGGAAACACAAACGCAAACAAAACCGCCATTACCCCCATAGACAATTCTCCGACAACCCATACACGGTCGCCGGGCTGATAAGAAGAACTTTCATCTATAACATCGATAAGCTTTTCTTTTGTATCGGCAGAACTGCAATGTCCCTTGATACTGCATGAAGCACATGCTGAAGTTTGAACAATCCTCACCTGAAGATGAGTGCCGTTTATGTTTTCCACAATACCCTGATGTCTTATAGTATCCGCCATTTTGCAAAGTGTGCATTACAAATCGCGGCAAATTTACGCATTATTTGCGAACTGCAAGGGATTAGAGTGCTTTTTCTGTGTACGTAAACGCTCTTTTTCCTATTTTTCGCAGTTTTTCGCTATTTTTTCTTCTGAAAAACAAAAAAGAGCGCCCCGCTGTCAGCGGAGCGCCCCCTTTAATCATTCGCAACAGATATGGTTACCATTTGTAATTGATACCGAAGCTCAACAATTCCTTCACCTGGAAATAGCTGTCGCCTTCGGTCGGTTTGGCACTGTCATCAAAACGGGCATGCACATAAAGTTTGGTGGAGAGATAACGGTTCAGCACAAAATTAATGGTGTTTTCCCATTCAATACGTGTCCACTCGTAACTGGTCTGGAAGTCCAACCGTGAATCCAGAACGATAGAAGGTATGATAGTCCACGAAAGCGTAGGCTGTATTTGAGAACCGAAATTATGCTTGACGCACTTACCCTCGTCCAGGCCGAACTTCACTTCGTCCACCTCTTTATTGCCCACATAGCGCAACATATAGGTCAGCGGAGCGATAAAAACAGACAAGTTAAACTTTTCTTTTTTCAGCTTATAGTCCATACCGATACTGGACGACCAATCTGCGGGTGCAAAGAATGCTGAGACCAGCTCTTCGCTATTCGCCTTGTAACTATGGCAAAACTGTGTTTTAAATTCCGTAGTAATGGTATAATACCATTTGGATGCAGCCTGAATACCCAATTTGCTATAAAGGCGGAACTGGTCGGTACTTACCAGGTAATCGTGGAACTCATCGGAAGGAGCTGAGTTGAAGCCGAACTTGGCATCCAGCATATTCTCCCACTGGAGTTTCTCCCTATCGTTATAGTTGGCAAACAACTGCAGGTTGGCAAGCAGGGAGTTCGTACTTTCACCGCCCTTATACCAGTTGTCGGAAATATAGTTTTGCGTAATCTGCAACGAACCGTTTCCACCGGTCACCCACCAGTTGGGCTTTTGTATCACGACTTCCGCCTCTTCTTTCACTCTTGCCATGTTCTCCTGGGCAAAGAGTTTCACCACGGAAGGCTTGGAAGAGATTTCCTTTTCGATATTGTCCTTGAAAAGTTTTTTCTTTTTAATCTCTTTCTCGGTCATTACCACCAAGTCCGGACGATTGACGTACGTATTCATCATCACACGGTCCACAACCCTATTCGCATTCTCTTTCGACAAGAAGCTCAATGTATCGAACGGCAAGAGCTCTTTCGTCATCGCAGGTACAGTATCCGGCTTCTGGAAAGTCCAGCCAACCTGCGACAGGCGTTCCATAGGAGCATAATAATAAGTGGTGGGAACAAACATACGGTAATAGTCCGGATTGTATGCAATATACCGTTCGGGAGTAGCCGGATCGTTCAAATAATCCAACACCCCGAAATATTTTTCATACAGCACAGAGACTGTATCCAACCGGTACCCGTTATCGCAGGGTTTCAGTTTCAATATCCAATTCTGGCTCCAAATACCCGACAATGTATCCGCATTCTCCGTTGCAGCCCGCTTTCTTGTACTCTTTGCAGCATTCTGGGCTATCACCGGAAAAGAAAGCAGTGCGGCAACCAATCCTATTAAAAAACGTCTATTCCTCATACTTTTCTTAAAATCTATATTTGAACGCAAAATTAAATCAAAATGTTCAGATTACAAAAGGTGGAAAGTGAAAGTTTATCAGAACCTTATTACGCACAGATATTCCACTTTTTATAATTGTTTTCACCAAACTGTTATGTACTTCCTCTTTTTTTTCATAATTTTGCGCTTTAATTTTTAGAGAAAACATTTAAAAACAGTATAGCTGTGGGAGAAACAAAGTATATTTTCGTCACCGGTGGCGTTGCCTCTTCATTGGGCAAAGGTATTATTTCGTCATCCATCGGTAAATTATTGCAAGCAAGAGGTTATAAAGTAACAATTCAGAAGTTCGACCCGTATATCAATATCGACCCGGGTACGCTGAACCCTTATGAACACGGAGAATGCTACGTAACGGTAGACGGCCATGAAGCCGATCTCGACCTGGGACACTACGAACGCTTCCTGGGTATCCAGACCACAAAGGCCAACAATATTACAACCGGACGTATCTACAAAAGCGTTATCGACAAAGAGCGCCGCGGCGATTATCTGGGAAAGACCATTCAGGTAATCCCTCACATTACGGATGAAATCAAGCGTAATGTAAAGCTGTTGGGCAACAAATATAAATTCGATTTCGTAATTACCGAAATCGGTGGTACGGTAGGCGACATCGAGTCTCTTCCGTACTTGGAAAGCATCCGCCAGTTGAAATGGGAGTTGGGTAAAGACGCCTTGTGCGTACACCTTACTTATGTACCCTATCTTGCAGCAGCCGGCGAATTGAAAACCAAACCGACCCAGCACTCCGTAAAAGAGTTGCAAAGCGCCGGTATCCAGCCCGATGTGCTGGTACTCCGCACGGAACATGAGTTGAGCAGTACCTTGCGCAAGAAAGTGGCCCTTTTCTGCAATGTAGACGAAAAAGCCGTTGTACAGAGCATCGATGCACCTACTATCTACGAAGTGCCTATTCTGATGCAGGCTCAGGGACTGGACGAAACTATCCTGAAGAAAATGGGACTTCCCGTGGGCGATACTCCGGGGCTGGGTCCGTGGCGCGCTTTCCTCGAACGCCGTCACAAGGCAGAAACGACCGAACCGGTACACATCGCACTGGTGGGCAAGTACGATTTGCAGGATGCCTACAAATCCATCCGCGAAGCCCTTTCACAAGCCGGAACATACAATGACCGCAAGGTATCCGTAGATTTCGTAAACAGCGAGAAGCTGACGGACGAAAACGTAGCGGAAGCATTGAAAGGCATGTCGGGCGTTCTCATCGGACCGGGCTTCGGCGAACGTGGCATTGCCGGAAAGTTCGTAGCCATCAAATATGCGCGTACACACGATATTCCGACATTCGGTATCTGCCTGGGTATGCAATGCATTGCCATTGAATTTGCCCGCAACGTACTGGGATACGCTGATGCCAATTCGCGCGAAATGGATGAAAAGACACCGCACAACGTTATCGACATCATGGAAGAGCAGAAGTCCATTACCAATATGGGCGGCACGATGCGTCTGGGCGCTTACGAATGCGTATTGCAAGAAGGCAGCAAAGCCTACGAGGCCTATGGCACGGAACACATACAGGAGCGCCACCGTCACCGCTATGAGTTCAACAACGCATATAAGGCAGAGTATGAAGCGGCCGGCATGCAGTGTACGGGCATCAATCCGGAATCGGACCTGGTGGAGATAGTAGAGATACCCGCCCTGAAATGGTTTGTCGGAACCCAGTTCCACCCCGAATACAGCAGTACCGTACTGCACCCGCATCCGCTATTTGTAGCTTTCGTAAAGGCTGCGATTGAAAACGAAACAAAGTAATCATCACTAATTAATAATTGAAAATTCATATTTGATTAAATGGATAAAAACACCATCACAGGCCTTGTCTTGATAGCAATCCTGTTAGTCGGATTCAGCTTTCTGAGCCGTCCGAGCAAGGAGCAACTGGCTGCACAGCAACGCTATTACGACTCCATAGCCCAAGTACAACAACGCGAAGCTGACCTGAAAGCAAAGGCGGAAGCTGCCTTGGCCAATGACAAAGAGGAACAGACGGCAGACTCTACCGCTCTCTTCTTCAACGCTCTTCAGGGAACCGACTCACAGGTTACAATACAAAACAATCTGGCAGAGCTGACAGTTGCCACCAAGGGCGGACGTATTTCGTCAGCTACGTTGAAAGAGTATATGGGACAGGACAAAAAGACACCTGTTACCCTATTCAGCGGCAACGATGCTTCCATGAACTTCCTTTTCTACAACAAGAAGGAAACCATACAGACGGAAAACTACTATTTTTCGGTGGTGAACCGTACGGACAGCACCGTAACCATGCGTTTGGCGGCAGACAGCGCCAGCTATATCGACTTTAAGTATGCCATGCACAATGACACCTATCTGGTAGACTTTACAATTGACGCCGTAGGTATGGCAAACAAGCTGGCAAACACCGACTATGTAGACATCGAATGGTCGCAGCGTGCACGTCAGATAGAAAAGGGATATACGTATGAGAACCGCCTGGCGGAGTTGACCTATAAAATTACCGGAGACGGAACCGATTACCTGTCTGCCGGCAAGAACGATGAGAAAGAAGTGGCAGAACGCCTGGACTGGATTGCTTTCAAGAACCAGTTCTTCTCTTCCGTATTCCTCGCCGATGCCAACTTTGAGAAAACGAAGCTGAACTCAAAGCTGGAGACACAGGGAAGCGGCTACATCAAGGATTACTCTGCCGAAATGAGCACTGCTTTCGACCCGACCGGCAAGACTCCGACGCAACTGTTCTTCTACTTCGGTCCCAACCACTACAAAACGCTGACCGCGCTCGATAAAGGACGCGAGAACAAGTGGGAGCTCAACCGCCTGGTATATCTGGGCTGGCCGTTAATCCGCTGGATAAACAAATGGTTCACCATCAACATCTTCGACTGGCTGTCCAGCTGGGGATTGAGCATGGGTATCGTTCTGCTGCTGATGACATTGATTGTAAAAGCAGTGGTATTTCCCGCAACTTGGAAAACGTACATCTCCTCTGCCAAAATGCGTGTACTGAAACCGAAAATAGACGAAATAGGCAAGAAGTATCCCAAGCAGGAAGATGCCATGAAGAAACAGCAGGAAGTGATGGCGCTTTACAGCCAATACGGCGTGAGTCCGATGGGCGGCTGTCTGCCGATGCTGATTCAGTTCCCCATTCTAATGGCATTGTTTATGTTCGTGCCGAGTGCCATCGAGCTGCGCCAGCAAAGTTTCTTGTGGGCCGATGACTTGTCCACGTACGATGCGTTCATCAATTTCCCGTTCCATATTCCGTTCCTGGGCAGTCACCTCAGCCTTTTCTGCCTGCTGATGACAGTAACGAATATCCTGAACACCAAATTTATGATGCAGCAGCAGGACACTGGCGCCAACCCGCAAATGGCAGCCATGAAATGGATGTCGTACCTGATGCCCGTTATGTTCCTGTTTATATTGAACGACTATCCTTCGGGACTGAACTACTACTACTTCATTTCGACGCTTGTCAGTGTGGTAACTACCATCATCATGCGCAAAATGACGAATGAGGAAGCGCTTCTGGCACAACTGGAAGCGAACAGGAAAGACCCGAAGAAAATGAAAAAGACCGGCTTCGCTGCCCGCCTTGAAGCTATGCAGAAGCAACAGGAGCAGATGATGAAAGAAAAGCAGAACAGGAAATAAACTTCCGTTCAAGATATTTTTTCAGAAGGAAGCCGGACAATGCACTTTGCCCGGCTTCCTTTTCCTTTTTTCGAGTATATCAGTCTCCCCCAAAAAGAGTTATCGAATGTATCCCAAAAACCTATTTATCGAATATGCAGACTAAATACACCTACAAAGAAATCTGGCTTATAGCCTACCCTATTCTCATCAGCCTGCTCATGGAGCAGATGATCGGCATGACAGACACTGCCTTCCTGGGACGCGTGGGCGAGATAGAATTAGGAGCATCCGCCATTGCAGGTATCTTCTACATAGTAATGTTCATGGTGGCATTCGGTTTCAGTATCGGAGCGCAAATTCTGATAGCACGGCGCAACGGCGAACAGCAATATAAAGAGATAGGCAACCTCTTCTACCAGGGAGTCTATTTCCAGTTGGGAATGGCAGCGGTTATGTTTGCCCTCTGTTACAGCTTCGCTCCGGTGATATTGAAACGGCTTGTCTCTTCCCAGCACATCTACGATGCGGCAATGAGCTACCTCAACTGGCGTGTCTTCGGATTCTTTTTCTCCTTTACGGCAGTGATGTTCCGTGCGTTCTTTCTGGGAACGACACAGACCAAAACGCTGACGCTGAACTCAATCGTCATGGTATTGAGCAATGTCGTATTCAACTACATCCTGATATTCGGAAAATTCGGAGTGCCGCAGCTCGGCATTGCCGGAGCCGCCATAGGCTCGTCGTTGGCGGAATTGGTGTCATTGATATTCTTCATCCTCTACACCCGTCACCGTATCGACATCCGCAAGTACGGACTGGACAAAATACCGGGTATCCGCTGGAACATACTCAAACGCATGCTCAACGTCTCTTTCTGGACGATGGTACAGAATTTCCTGTCACTCTCCACGTGGTTCCTGCTCTTCCTTTACGTAGAGCATCTGGGAGAACGTTCGCTGGCCGTTACCAACATCATCCGCAACGTATCGGGCATAATGTTCATGGTTATGATGGCATTCGCTTCAACCTGCGGATCGCTTGTCAGCAACCTTATCGGAGCAGGACACACCGACTGCGTGCCCGGTACGATACGGCAGCATATCCGCATAGCCTATGCGTTCGTGTTGCCGCTTGCCGTGTTCTTTGCGCTGTGCCCCAAGCTGATACTGAGCGTGTACACGGATATGCCGGAACTGCAAGAGGCAGCCGTTCCCTCGCTTTGGGTACTTTGCTCCGCCTATCTGTTCCTCGTACCCGCCAACGTCTATTTCCAGTCCGTATCGGGAACCGGAAACACGCGTACTGCCCTGGCCCTGGAGATGATAACACTGGTGGTTTATACCTGCTACATCACATACATCGTAGCTTATCTGAAACTGGACGTGGCATTTGCATGGACATCGGAAATTGTTTATTCCGTAGGAATCCTGGTGCTTTGCTATTTCTACATGAAGAAAGGGAAATGGAGTCTGAAGAAAATTTAAATTAATTTCCTATCTTCGTTACCGAAATAAATCTTCAAACATATATGAAACAATCAAACCTATTATTTATGTCGGCAGCAATGATGTTGGCATCCTGCGGCGGAACCAAAGACGCAGGACAGAACGGAACGCTTATCGAAAGATCGGATATAAAGATTGAAGGTAAGCGCATGACGCCCGAAGCGCTTTGGGCAATGGGCCGTATCGGCAGCGTAGCCGTATCGCCCGACGAGAAACAGATTGCTTACTCGGTAGCCTATTACAGCGTACCGGAAAACAAGAGCAACAACGAGTTGTTTGTCATGAATGCCGATGGCAGCAGCAACAGACAAATCACCCGCGACAGCTGGCAGGAAAGCCAACCCGTCTGGATTAAAGACGGCAAGAAAATCGCTTTCCTCTGCAACGAAAGCGGCAGCAGCCAGGTGTGGGAGATGAATCCGGACGGTACGGAACGCAAACAGCTCACCCGGTACGAGGGAGACATCGAGGGATTCGCTTTCTCGCCCGACGGCAAGAAGCTGCTTTTCATTGCGCAGGTAAAAACCGTGCAGAGCACCGCCGACAAGCATCCCGACCTGCCCAAGGCAACCGGTATCATCGTTACCGACTTGATGTACAAGCATTGGGACGAATGGGTGACAACCGCTCCGCATCCCTTCGTTGCAGACTTCGACGGCAACGGCATCAGCAACGTACAGGATATTCTGGACGGCGAACCCTACGAAAGCCCGATGAAGCCCTGGGGCGGTATCGAGCAACTGGCCTGGAGCCCTGCTTCGGACAAAGTGGCCTATACCTGCCGCAAAAAGACGGGACTGGCCTATGCCGTCTCCACCAATTCCGATATTTACATCTATGACCTTGCCACCGGGAAAACGGAAAACATCACCGAAGAGAACAAAGGGTACGATACCAATCCCCAATATTCGCCCGACGGCAAGTACATAGCCTGGCAGAGCATGGAACGCGACGGCTACGAGGCAGACCTCAACCGCCTGTTCGTCATGGACCTTGCAACCGGAGAGAAGCGTTTCGTAAGCCGCGCCTTCGAATCCAACGTAGATGCTTTCTTGTGGAACAAAGACTCGCAAAGCATATACTTCATCGGCGTATGGCACGGTGAAACGCAGATTTACAACATCGGTCTTGCCGACAATGACAGTCTGAACCGGCTTACCGACGGCATGCACGACTACGCCTCTCTCGCCCTTTGCGGTGACAAGCTCATTGCCAAGCGCCACTCCATGAGTATGGGAGATGAGATATATGCCGTAAACAACACACGCAGCGGCAATGCTTTTGCCAAGGCCGAGCAACTAACATTCGAGAACAAGCAAATCTACGACCAACTGGAGATGGGTAAAGTAGAGGCCCGCTGGATGACGACCACCGACGGCAAGCAAATGCTGACCTGGGTTATCTACCCGCCCCAATTCGACCCGAACAAGAAGTACCCCACCCTGCTCTTCTGCGAGGGAGGGCCTCAAAGCCCCGTCAGCCAGTTCTGGAGCTATCGCTGGAATTTCCAGATTATGGCTGCCAACGACTATATCATCGTAGCCCCCAACCGCCGCGGTCTTCCGGGCTTCGGTGTAGAGTGGAATGAAGCCATCAGCGGCGATTACGGCGGCCAGTGCATGAAAGACTACTTCACAGCCATCGACGAAATGGCAAAAGAACCGTTTGTCGACAAAGACCGCCTGGGTTGTGTAGGCGCCAGCTTCGGCGGCTTCTCCGTTTACTGGCTTGCCGGACATCACGACAAACGCTTCAAGGCATTCATTGCCCACGACGGTATATTCAATATGGAAATGCAGTACCTGGAGACAGAGGAAAAATGGTTTGCCAACTGGGATATGGGCGGCGCATACTGGGAAAAGGACAACGCTACAGCCCAACGTACGTTTGCCAACTCCCCCCACCTCTTCGTAGACAAGTGGGACACCCCTATCCTCTGCATTCATGGCGAAAAGGATTTCCGCATCCTTGCCAACCAGGCAATGGCTGCCTTTGACGCTGCCGTAATGCGCGGTGTTCCTGCCGAACTGCTTATCTATCCCGATGAGAACCACTGGGTGCTGAAACCGCAAAACGGCGTTCTGTGGCAGCGCACATTCTTTGAATGGCTGGATAAGTGGCTAAAGCCTGCAAAACAATAAAGAAAGCAGATAAAAAAGAATATGAAAAAAGGAAGCCGGCACATCGTTGCAGTGATGTTGCCGGCTTCCTTTTTTATATGTCATGCCTCCGCTTGTCAGACCAGCACGCCCAATATCGGGAATGTCGCTCCCTGCATTGCGAAGCAGATGCCAAAGACACACGCACTTACAATCCAAAGAATGACTAACGTCCATTTCAGGCCGGAAACCATAGGCTGCCACTTGAATATCTGGCTGAATATCATCCAAACGAGGCTTACCAACGGAATGCCCACTACCAGGATACCTGCAATATACATCACAATGGCCGATAACGGAGAAGCAGGCAATACTACATTAAAAGTAGGGAACATCGAGATAAGTGCTGCCCCACCGCCGATGGCCACCATTACGGCAGCAAAAAGCAGGGCTACGAACACCACTCCGAACACAAACAGCAGCGGACTGCAGATGATAGCGAATATCACCAGGCAGATTTTAAGGAACAGCCCCACCACCATAACCAGGGCATCGCCCAGTTTCTGCAGGAAAGTGCGAGGCTTGTCGGACCTCATATAATCGTTCACGCCGTTTGCCACCTTCTCAAAACCGCCGGTTACTGTCTTGCCTATATTATCCACCGTAACCGCCTCGCCCCGCATACTCAGTTTCTCGGCTGCCGTGCGGGCTTCCGGAACGATTATCCAGCAAATGATATAGGCGGGTATCAGGAGCTTGAATCCGAAAATCATGATTATTACAAGCACCAAACGCAACATCGTCACGTCCCAACCCCAATAGGCAGCCAATCCGCTCACCACACCGCCCAACATCTTATCGTCGGGATTGCGATAGAAATGGTGAGACACTTTCTCCGCAGTTGCGGAAGCGCCTGCACCTGTACTGCCGGCATGGTTGCTGCCGTCCCAACTGCCGTTTCCGGAAGCGGCATCTCCTGCGTCAGGCTCCAGTTCTTCCGGCTTTCCCATGCGGGCAATCACTTCTTCCACATAGGCAATGGTAATCACCTGCGAACCCGCAGCAAGCTTCTCCGTAAAAAGCTCGGAGATACGACGTTCAATGTCATCGATTATCTCGTCTGCACCGGCTTCCTTACGGAAATGTATCTTCAGGTTGCTTAAATAATTATCCAAAAGGCGGTAGGCATCTTCATCGATATGGAAAACCGTTCCTCCTAAATTTACCGTTAATGTCTTTTTCATCGTTATATGTTTTTTATTTATTCTTTCATTACTCTTCAATAGCCCAACATGCTTCACGCTAATTGTTGGTAATATGATTGACCGTATCGCTCAGTTCGCGCCAGGACACCTCCAGCTCACCCAGAAAAGCTTCTCCTTTTGCAGTCAGCCTATAGTATTTGCGAGGCGGTCCCTGCGTGGACTCTATCCATTCGTAACTCAGCAAATCATCGTTCTTCAAACGGGTGAGCAGCGGATAGAGCGTACCTTCCACCACAATGAGCCGCGCTTCCTTCAGTTTCTGTATAATATCCGAAGCATAAGCCGGCTCTTTATGGAGCAACAGCATGATACAATATTCAAGCATGCCCTTGCGCATCTGCGACTTTACATTATTAACGTCCATAATTCGTATATGTTATTAAATGGTTTGACTATTTACAACAAAAAATGCCATACCTGCATCCTTTGTATGGCACAAATATATGCATTATCTTAGTACCTTGCATTACAAAGTACCTTACATTAATATTATTTAAGAGTATATATGACCGGAGAGCAATCCGGGCTGCGCCTGTCGCACCCGCAAAATTCCCGTTGATATGCCACAAATAATTGCTGTTTGGTTTCTGTTTGAAACAAAGTATGCTATATTTGCATCATATTAATATAAACGCAGCAAAACATGTTTACCATCAGAAAAGCAACAAGCGCCGATTGCGGGTTAATCCATAAACTCGCCTGGCAGATATTTCCCGAAACCTACAAAGAAATTCTTTCAAAAGAACAAATCGAATATATGATGGAGTGGATGTACTCCTTAGAAAGCATCCGCCAACAGATGGAAGAAGAGGGGCATGTGTACCTCATTGCCTGTGAGGAGTGCGAAGCGGCGGGTTATGTATCTGTACAGCAACAAGGAAAAGACCTGTTTCACCTGCAAAAGATTTATGTACTTCCTTATTATCAAGGCGCACACTGCGGGAGTTTCCTGTTTCGCGAAGCTGTGAAATACATCAGGGATGTGCATCCCGCCCCGTGCATCATGGAACTGAACGTAAACCGCAACAACAAAGCGGTAGGTTTTTACGAGCACATGGGGATGAAGAAATCCAGAGAGGGAGATTTTCCGATAGGAAACGGATACTATATGAACGACTACATCATGCAGTTGAAAATCGAAGAATAAGCAGCGGGCTGCATTATGGAATCCAAAGGGCTACACTACGTTTCCAAAGGGCTACATTATAACTGTAAAGGTCAACTCTGCAATTCCAAAGTTGACCTTTACGTTTTCTCTATTATTTCGCTACTCTCTCCAGCCATTTAACCATTGAGAGCATCACAATCATGGAAGCGCCCGTTGCACCCACGAAAACCAACCAGCATGCCCAAATTGGAACAGTGGTATAAAGGATACCGCCAACGAAAAGCAGCGAATTACCTACTGCCGTTGCAGCCAGCCAGCAACCCTGCATCAGACCCTGCAAATGAGGGGGAGCCACCTTGGACACGAAAGACAGTCCCAGCGGTGAGATGAACAACTCGGCAACTGTAAGGATGAAATACAAACCTATCATAATCCACGGAGTCACACGGATGGCATTGATTTCGGCGGCACTCATCGTGCTCAACGCATCTTTGGCAGGCAAAGTGAACGAGAATATCATCAGGAACACGTATGCCAGTGCCGCAATACCCATACCGATGGCAATCTTCATCGGAGTGGACGGTTCTTTATCCTTTTTCTTCAATGCGCCGAACAGCCACATGATAAACGGAGTGAGGAATACCACAAAGAACGGGTTTACGCACTGGAAGATTTCAGCACCCTTGATGCGGGTAAAGCCAAGGTCAATATCGATTACGCTCAAGTCTACATAGTCGCGTGCAAAGTAAGTCAGCGAATAACCGTTCTGGTGGAACGACAGCCAGAAGAAGATTACCACACCGAACACTGCGAACAGGGCATAAATACGCTGTTTGATTTCGGCTGCGCTCATCTTGATTTCTTCTTTGCTTACGGTAGTATTCTGTTCCTTGGCAGCTACAACCTTCTTTGCCGGGTCGGGGAAGCGGTTCTTGTTGACCAGGTAGATTACCAATGAAATCAACATGGCAACAATGGCAGCCATGAAAGCGTATTGGAAACCGCGGTTAAACACATCCAGGTAGTTGTTGACAAACGCACCCATATCAGCCACATGGCTGCCGTCGAGCGTAACCTTGTCTGCCAGAGCCGTAAGATTCTCCATAGCCTGGGGAGCCATCTTGTCGCCCTCTTTAAGGAATTGGTGACAAAGTTCGGGCAAAGTGGCATCATAGTCGAAGTTGTTGACCTTCAGCCACCAGTTGCGCACACCGATAGCAATCCACGGAGCGAAGAAACCGCCGATGTTAATGAACATGTAGAATATCTGGAAACCGGAGTCGCGCAGGCTTGAGTACTTGGGATCATCGTACATCTGTCCCACCAATGCCTGAAGATTACCCTTGAACAGACCGTTACCGAAAGCAATGACCAGAAGTCCGAAACAAGTCAGTCCCAGGTAAAGTCCCATGCTGGGAACAGGCGTAGGAGTAGGAATGGCAATAATCAGATAACCCACCGCCATCATCACCAGACCGGCAAGGATAGTGCCTTTGAAGTTTTTAGTCTTATCGGCAATGATACCGCCTGCCAATGCCAGAATATAGATAGATGCATAGAACGCGGAATAGATATATCCGGTAGTCGTTTCAGACAGCCCGAACTTCGCCGAGATAAACAGTGTAAGGATTGCCATCATAATATAGAAGCCGAAACGCTCTCCCATATTAGCCAAAGCGGCAGCAATCAAACCATTAGGGTGCTTGCTAAACATAAAAATAAGTTTTTGTAAATTAGTAATTAGTATTAGTTTATTTATATTTTTTGCAAATATATACTTTTCATCGAGATTTCCGGTAAGAAAACGAAATATCTCTTGCCGGAAATCAGGTTTTTAATATCCCTTTCACGAAAAAAGCCGGAAAAAGCATGCAAATAATTACACTATGATAATCTGTGCCGGAAAAAGCATTAAAATCACATAATCCCTCATACCTACACACCTCATGCCTCGAAAAGCCTGCAAACCTCAGCGTGTACTTCCTTTATCAAATCCTTCGGATTGAGTTTGAGTTGCAACCCGCGCTGTCCGGCACTGATGTAGATATAGGAGAATTGCAGGCAGGTTTCGTGAATATAGGTAGGGAAA
>ENA-OPNV01001019-OPNV01001019.1-human-gut-metagenome-genome-assembly--contig:-NODE-1019-length-13725-cov-2.097732_pt1 | contig 13725 bp, 10 predicted proteins | sample MGYA00241542_ERZ501781 | MGnify/ENA primary metagenome ERZ501781 (study PRJEB25962, sample SAMEA2042609) | human gut metagenome | biome: human gut; feature: human-associated habitat; material: faeces...
AGTCTGGTAAGGGCGGCGTAAACTACATCTTAATGCACAGCCACGGAATCAATCTTCCAAAGGCAATGCGTGAAGAAGTAGGATATATGGTAAAAGATGTATCGGATAAAGCACACAAAGAGCTGACACCAGACTGGGTATACCAGATCTTCTCTGATCACTATATTAATACCAAATCCATCTTCCATATTGATGAGTGCCATTTTAAACAGGTAGACGGAATTACCGCAGAAGTGACGATCAATCATGCAGGAGAGAGTAAAGTGATCACTTCGAACGGAAATGGACGTCTGGACGCAGTAAGTAATGCAATTAAGCAGTATTTCAATATCAGCTATGAATTATCCTTCTACGAAGAACATTCGCTTACAAAGGGATCTTCTTCTAAGGCTGTTGCTTATGTGGGAATTATATGCAACGGAAAGACATTCTGGGGTGTAGGAATCGATCCGGATATTATCAGAGCTTCCATTGAAGCCTTGATCGTTGCGGTAAATAAGATTGAAGAACTCGGGAGTGCTGATGCATGTACGGATGCAAGAATGATCGAGATCATGAATTATGTACAGGCAAATTATATTGACATTACATTAGATGACCTGGCAGAAAAATTCTTCCTGTCCAAACCTTATCTGTCAAAATACATTAAGGAAAAATCCGGAATGACATTTGGGGATCTGGTGAAGAAAATCCGCATGAAGAAAGCGAAAGCACTGCTCAAAAGCAGTAATATGACAGTCGAGAACATTGCAATGTCAGTCGGATATCAGAATGTTGAGCATTTCAACAGACTGTTCAAGAAAGCTTATGATATGACTCCGATGCAGTTTAGAAATCAGAAATAAAATAAGTAGTGAAAAGTTGCGAGGGATGTGCCGGAAGGTGCATCCCTTTTAAAAGTGCGTAAACGGAAAAATAAAAATATACATATAAAAAGATAGGAATCGAGATGGATTTCATGTATAATAAATAATAGACTTTACAGAAAACATGATTGGGAGGAAGAGATAGAAATGTTAAAGTACATATTGATGATCCTTGGCGGTGTGATTTTTATCGCAGGATACTACTTCATGCAGCAGAATGAAGGCAGGGGGAAGACGATGATGTTCTATTCGTTGTTTACTTATGCCGGACTGACACTGGTGATCCTTTCTGGGGCAAGAGTTCTAGATCCTTTCTTTGAAGGACTCGGAAAGAACGGGGAGATGATCCAGCTGGCAATAGAAGTTGCCTGCTTTGTAATTGGTGCGGAATTACTTCTGAAGCCTGCGTTCGAAGACCAGAAAGAAATCGGAACAAAGAAGAATATTACACCACGTGGATCCGGAGATTCATTCAGTGTGAAGGCAAATAAGAAAGAAAGCACGAAGAAGACGAAGAAAAATAATAATCAGATTAAAAGAAGTTACAGTACAGGGAATAAAAAGTATCGTAAAAAATAAAAGAATATGATAGATTGAGCCGGAGGGGACAACAAAAAAGCCGGAAAACCCGTCCCCATAAAAATAAGACTTGCTTATGCAAGTCTTATTTTTATGTACGGTATTTAATTCACGAATTATTTACCTTCAACCATCTTGTCGAACTTCTTAGTAAATGCTAACATGATAACTCCGCAGGCAACGATGATGATTGTAATAACACCATATGCTTTAATGAAGTCGAAGTTTTCGAGCCAGTTATAAAGTGGTCCATAAGCTTTACCAGCGAAGAAGATGACCAGTGGCCATACACCAAGCATAGTTCCAAGAAGTTTCTTTGGAGCATATTTGCTGATGAATGAGTTTCCAAGTGGTGAGAAGATAACTTCTCCGACTGACATACATACAGAAGCCAGGATGATTACCCAGATACCAACTGGTTTATCTGCACTCTGTCCGCAAAGAACTGCTGCAAGTACCATGGAAGCTGTACAAAGACCAAGTATGATAATACCGATAGCTGTCTTTGTGAACATTCCCCAGTCACCCTGTGGACGCTGTCTCATCTTAGCCCAGATTCCTGCGAATACAGGACAAAGGATGATACAAAGAAGTCCGTTCATTGAGTCAAACCATGCAGTAGGCATCTCGAAGGAACCAATGTTCCAGTTAGCCCATCCACGTCCTGCTTCTGATACTGGACCGAATTCATAGTAAACAGGCATGTAAGCCATGTACCAGATCAGCCAGAAAATACCAGAGAAGAGTGTTACGATGCAGATAGCAATCACACGGTTTTTCTCAAGTTTGGTAAGAGGTGCATTGTCTTTCTCTTTGTCGGCTTTGTCAACATTTTCTGTACGGTTGTCAACAAGGAATGGTTTCTTTCCGGCTTCGCCGAAGGACTTCATTCCAACGAACCACCATACGCAGTCGATGAACAGGAAGATTGCACAAACCAGGAACATAGTACGGTATCCAGCGCTCTTTCCAACAAGTGAAAGGAAAGTAGTTCCGCAGAAAGAACCGATGTTAACGAACATGTACTGTAAGTTGAATACAGTGTCGAGTTCGTCCTGATCAGCTAATGGGAAGAGACGTCCGTTGATACCAGATACGTTTCCTTTGAAGAAACCAGTTCCGATAGAAACGAGAATGATCATTGCCCATAACATTCCGACTCCGTTTGCTTTCCAGGCACACAGATATCCAAGACCCATCATGATCTCTCCAATTGGTACGAGGATACGAGGACTAATCCAGCGGTCAGCGATATATCCACCGATGATAGGTGTGATATAAGTGAACGCTACAAGGTTAGAACTCATTGCAGCACCTACGGATTGATCAAGTCCAAGACCACCGTTTACTGCTTTGGCTGCGATGAAAATCGCAAGCCCCCATTTAGCAGCGTAGTATGCAAGTCTTTCAAAAGAGAAAGTCAGACAGCACACATAGAAACCAAATGGTAATTTTTTCTTAGTGTTCTCCATGAGATTCACCCTCCAATATGAAATTTTTCTTTGGTTTTAACAATACGAGGAAAACCCCCCTTATGATTAAAACTCTCAACGCAGTTAATCTTATCACAAACTAGATTAAAGTACAACTAATTGTTTAAGAAAAAGTTAAGGTTTTTTATGCTTTGTTAGGAATATGTATGTTGAAATGTAATAAAACGACCATATATAGCCGGAAAATGTAAGCCAAAATCACTAAATGATAATAGAAATCAAAAATAAACAGGATCGCTTATGGAGAAACTACATAGATAGAATACATAGAAGAGTTTATAGATTATTTACAAATAATATAAAGGATATTCTTGAATAATCAACTATATAAGGATATAATAAGACACAGATTTTGTAAAGGGGAAAATGATATGGCGAATTATTACCGTGTGGCTTATAAGGAGTCAAAGAACACGCTGAAACAGATCTGTGAACTTTTCCGTGTGGACAGCAGTGATATTACGATTAAGTTTATAGTGACGGTGATGGGACCGCTTGTGTTCTATTTTATGTGCAAATATGGAAACCCGGGAGGCGGTACGCCGGGAGGAATGACTTTTTTTGTCATTAAGTATATTGTAGTCTGGGCACTGGCATTTGTTGCGGCAGTGATACTGAACAGAACAATCTGGAGAAAGGTGTTATCGACAACGGCGGTCGGGGATGCAGAAGAGCAGTTTGACAGACGATGCAGATTGAACGGTGGACCGGTGAGTTCCGAAATCCACTTTTTTGATGATCACTTTGACAGTGTAACTGCGAAAAAGACAAGATCATTTTCGTACAAAGATGTTACCAAGATCCTGGAGACGAAAGAGGCATTCGGTGTAGTTGTGAAGGCAGATCCCGAGACGGTCGGATCGGCAAGAGCGATGATCGGATTTCCAAAGACTGCACTGGAAGGAAACAATACGGACGAACTGGCAGAATTTCTTCTGGAAAGATGCAGGAATATGAAGAGAAAAAAAGTGAAGAAGTTTTAGAACAGAATGCTGCAGATGAAAAGGCTATGTGCGTACGGAAGAAGTACGGGGACACATGGCTTTTTTATATACAGGATTTATACGACTCGTCAAGTATTTAACAAAAAACAATATAAAGGTATTGCGCTAAAGTGTCAAAAACAGTATAATATAATTGGAAAAAATTTGGTTTTACTTTTGATACAAGAATCAGGAAAAACCCAATTTAAAATAATGAAAATGGAGGGCTAGACTATGGGCAACATGGCAGCAGACAATGCAGCAGGTAAGAGAATCAACAGTTTACTTGATGCGGGCAGTTTTGTTGAGATCGGTGGAGCTGTAACAGCAAGAACAACTGATTTTAACATGCAGGAAAAAGAAACTCCAGCAGACGGTGTTATCACCGGATATGGAGTGATCGATGGAAATCTGGTATACGTATACAGCCAGGACGCTACTGTTTTAAATGGTGCGATCGGTGAGATGCATGCAAAGAAGATTTCTAATATCTACGATATGGCAATGAAGATGGGAGCACCGGTCATCGGATTGGTTGACTGCGCCGGATTCAGACTGCAGGAAGCTACAGATGCTTTAGAGGCATTTGGAAAACTTTATCAGAAACAGTCAATGGCTTCCGGAGTGATCCCTCAGATCACAGCAATCTTCGGAACATGTGGAGGTGGACTTTCTATCGTACCTGCTCTGACAGATTTCACATTCATGGAGACAAAGAATGGTAAATTATTTACCAATACTCCAAATGCAATTCCGGGAAATGACATTTCTAAATGTGATACATCTTCCGCAAAATTCCAGAGTGAGACAACCGGTCTTGTAGACGGAATCGGATCTGAAGAAGAGATTCTTGCAGATATCCGTTCTCTCGTATGCATGTTACCGAGCAACAACGAAGAGGATTCTTCTTATGAAGAATGTAACGATGATCTGAACCGTGTATGTGCAGACCTTGCTAATGCAAAAGAAGACACAGCGATCGCTCTTACAATGATCTCTGATGACAACATCTTCTGCGAAGTGAAGAAAGCATATGCAAAAGATATGGTGGCAGGATTCATCAAACTGAATGGTATGACTGTAGGTGCAGTTGCAAACCGTTCAAAAGTATATAACGAAGAAGCTGAAGTGGAGGCTGAATTTGACGGCTCACTTTCTGCTGACGGAGCTGAAAAGGCTGCAGAATTCGTACAGTTCTGTGATGCATTCAACATCCCTGTACTGACACTTACAAATGTAAGCGGATTTACAGCAAGCGAATACGATGAGAAACGTATTGCAAAATCAGCAGCAAAACTTACTTATGCATTTGCAGATGCAACTGTACCAAAAGTCAATGTGATCACAGGTAAAGCATTCGGAAGCGCATATGTGACAATGAACAGCAAAGCAGTCGGAGCAGATATGGTATATGCATGGCCGGAAGCAGAGATTGGAATGATGGACGCAAACCAGGCAGCCAAGATCATGTATGCAGACGCTGATGCAGCAACAATCAGAGAAAAAGCAGCAGAATATAAGAATCTGCAGTCAAGCCCATTATCAGCAGCGAAAAGAGGATATGTGGATACAATCATCGAAGCAGCAGATACAAGAAAATATGTGATCGGCGCATTCGAGATGTTATTCACAAAAAGAGAGGATCGTCCGGTAAAGAAACACGGTACGGTTTAGAGAGGTGAGGCAAAGTGAAGAAAAAATTAAGCGTATTACTTTGTGTGCTTGTCGCAATGCTCTGCTTTACCGCTTGCGGAAGTAAGAAAGAAAATCTTCAGTATGATAAATCAACGATCACACAGGCAACAGATTTTCTGATCGAGTATTGCAACAGTGCAGATGCAGATACTATCGAACAGTGGAACAAGATGACAGATTTTCAGATCGAGTCCCAGCTGAACCAGGCGGGTGTTCCATTTACAAAAGATAGTTTCCTTGCAGCTCTGGATGCATGGCAGCAGGGAACAAAAGAGTGTGGGGAATATGTAAGCCACGGTGATTACAAATTCGAACCATCCTCTGATGAACTGAAAGTAACGACCAGTGCAAAATTCAAAGACCGTGATGCAGACATTACATTTGTTTTTGATGAGGACCTTTATCTGGACAGTACAACGATCGATGCACATTACAGCATCGGTGAGATCATGGAAAAAGCAGGACTGAATACAATCCTTGGAATGGGTACCGTATTCGTAATCCTGATCTTTATCTCAATTCTGATCTCCCTGTTCAAATACATTCCTGCACTTGAAGAAAAATTCAAGAACAAAGGAAAAGCAGAAAGCACACAGGAAGCAGCTCCGGCTCCGGCAGCAGTTGCAGCACCTGTAGTAGAAGAAGCATCGAATGATGATGAACTGGCAGCAGTTATTTCCGCAGCGATCGCTGCTTATGAAGCAGAAGCCGGTGGAAGCACAGACGGCTTCGTAGTAAGAAGCATCAAGCGTCGTCCATCAAATAAGTGGCACGCATAATTAATTAGGAGGATGAATTCAATGAAAAATTATACAATCACAGTGAATGGCAATGTATATGATGTAACAGTAGAAGAAAACGGAGCAGGTGCAGCACCAGTAGCAAGACCTGCAGCAGCACCGAAGGCAGCGCCTGCGGCAACACCAGCACCAAAGGCAGCACCTGCAGGCGGAGCCGGATCCATCGAAGTAAAAGCCGGAGCAGCAGGAAAGGTATTCAAGATCGAAGCAAATGTAGGTCAGGCTGTAAAGAAGGGTGATGCAGTTGTCATCATCGAGGCTATGAAGATGGAAATCCCAGTTGTAGCACCGGAAGACGGAACCGTTGCAAGCATTGATGTAGCAGTAGGCGATGCAATTGATTCAGGCGCTGTTCTTGCTACATTGAACTAACATCATTTATATGGTGTTTATCTAACACGACTGGAGGTTAAAAAATGGAATATATAACGACAACATTAGGAAACCTCGTGCATCAGACGGCGTTTTTCAGTCTTACATGGGGCAATGTAGTCATGATCGCGGTTGCATGTGTTTTCCTTTATCTTGCAATCAGACACGGATTCGAGCCTCTGCTTCTTGTTCCAATCGCATTTGGTATGTTACTGGTTAACATTTATCCGGACATCATGCTTCATGCAGAAGATGCGGCAAATGGAACAGGCGGACTGCTTTACTACTTCTATAAACTGGATGAGTGGTCAATCCTCCCTTCCCTGATCTTCATGGGTGTAGGAGCGATGACAGACTTCGGACCACTGATCGCTAACCCTAAGAGCTTCCTTCTTGGTGCCTCTGCTCAGTTTGGTATCTTTGCAGCATACCTTGGAGCGATGGCTATGGGATTCTCTGACAAAGCGGCAGCAGCGATCTCAATCATTGGTGGAGCTGATGGACCTACCTCTATCTTCCTTGCAGGTAAGTTACAGCAGACAGCTTTACTTGGACCAATCGCAGTAGCAGCATATTCTTATATGTCACTGGTACCGATTATCCAGCCACCAATCATGAAGCTTCTGACAACAGAAAAAGAACGTAAGATTAAGATGGAACAGTTAAGACCTGTTTCCAGGCTTGAGAAGATCTTATTCCCAATCATCGTTACGATCGTTGTGTGTGTAATTCTTCCTACAACAGCACCACTGGTTGGTATGTTAATGCTTGGTAACCTGTTCCGTGAGTCTGGAGTTGTAAGACAGTTAACAGAGACAGCTTCCAATGCAATGATGTACATCGTAGTTATCCTGCTTGGAACATCCGTAGGAGCAACAACAAGTGCTGAGGCATTCCTTAATATGGATACAATTAAGATCGTAGTTCTCGGTCTGATCGCATTCGCATTTGGTACAGCCGCAGGTGTACTGTTCGGTAAACTGATGTGCTGGGTTACTAAGGGAAAAGTAAATCCGTTGATCGGTTCTGCAGGTGTATCTGCGGTTCCTATGGCAGCACGTGTATCCCAGAAAGTTGGTGCTGAGGCAGATCCTACAAACTTCCTGCTTATGCATGCAATGGGACCAAACGTTGCCGGAGTTATCGGTACTGCAGTAGCAGCCGGAACATTTATGGCTATTTTCGGCGTTAAGTAAATTAGGAGGATAAATAAATGGCAGAAATTGAAAAAAAACCAATTAAGATAACGGAAACAGTTCTGCGTGATGCGCATCAGTCTCTGATGGCAACCAGACTGACCACAGAACAGATGCTTCCGATCATCGATAAAATGGATAAAGTCGGATATCACGCAGTAGAGTGCTGGGGAGGTGCAACTTTCGATGCTTCCTTACGTTTTCTGCATGAAGATCCATGGATGAGACTGAGAAAACTCCGTGACGGATTCAAAAATACAAAACTGCAGATGCTGTTCCGTGGACAGAATATCCTGGGATATCGTCCGTACGCAGACGACGTAGTAGAGTATTTCGTACAGAAATCCATTGCAAACGGAATCGACATCATCCGTATTTTTGACTGTATGAACGATCTGCGCAACCTGCAGACCGCTGTCAGCGCAGCAAACAAAGAAAAAGGCCACGCACAGGTAGCACTTTCCTATACTTTAGGAGATGCTTACACCCTGGATTACTGGACCACCATGGCAAAGAGAATCGAAGAGATGGGTGCAGATTCCATCTGTATTAAAGATATGGCAGGTCTTTTAACTCCTTACGGAACTTATGACCTTGTTAAAGCACTTAAAAGTACAGTTGATATTCCTATTCAGCTTCACTCTCACTATACTTCAGGCCTTGCTTCTATGGTTCACCTTAAGGGTATTGAAGCAGGTGTTGATGTAATTGATACTGCTATGAGTCCGCTTGCTATGGGTACTTCTCACCCGGCTACCGAATCAATGGTTGCCGCACTTAAAGGTACAGAGTATGATACAGGCCTTGATATTAAGGCTCTTTCAGAAATCAGAGATTTCTTCACACCGCTTCGTGAAAAGTATCTTAAATCAGGTCTTCTTGACCCTAAAATGCTTGGTGTTGACGCTAATACCCTTCTTTATCAGGTTCCGGGCGGTATGCTTTCTAACCTTGTATCACAGCTTAAGCAGGCAGGCAAGGCAGATAAGCTTGATGAAGTTCTTGCCGAAGTTCCGAGAGTAAGGGAAGATTCAGGTTACCCACCGCTTGTTACTCCTACATCTCAAATCGTTGGTACACAGGCTGTTTTCAATGTTATTATGGGTGAAAGATATAAGATGGTAACCAAGGAATTTAAGGATATGGTTGCCGGTAAGTACGGTAAAACACCTTGTGATATTGACCCTGAATTCCAGAAGAAGATTGTAGGCGATGATGAAATTATCACCTGCCGCCCTGCTGACCTTATTCATGATAAAATTGATGATTTCAAGGATGAAATTAAAGAATATTATGAGCAGGAAGAAGATGTTCTTTCATATGCCCAGTTCGGTCAGGTTGCAATTAAGTTCTTCCAAAAGAGAAGAGATAAAAAATACAATCTTGACGGTAAGCATGAAGACTTTGAATCAAAAGTTCATCCTGTTTAATTAACAAACTTATAAAAAGTGCCACTTTTGTGGCACTTTTTGTTTATATTCCGTCGTTTTTGTACATTGCAAAAATACTGTATAAAATTTTGCATAAAAATACAGTATGATATTAAAAAAATGTGTACAAAATATTGCAAAAAATGATTTCTTATGTTAATATAAAAACAATACTAAAACTATATTATATATGTGGGAGGAATAATCTATGCTTACATTCAAAAAAACCATTGCATGCCTTATGTCGCTTATAATGATAATGACTGTAACTCCGTTTACAGCTGTTACTGCATCTGCGGCTACGGCAAAGAGCGTAAGCTCAAACATTGACGAAACAAACAAAAAGTACCATGCAGCTCCGTCAAAAACCTTTACACCAAAGACGGGTATGAGTGAAGTTTCTTGGCTTAACAGTGCCGAGGTTAATGAAGTAAGCTCATCAGACGGTAAATTTCATAAGCAGTCATACGCTCCGTCTTCAAATGTACTTTATTGGCCGAGCGCTTATGTCGGTACAACTGATTGCTTGCAATTTAAAAAGAATCATTTAGATTTCAGAGCATATTATCCGTCAGCTGTACTTATGTGGGATGGCACGACTGATGCTTATATGCCGATTATGTGTATAGCACAAAACACAAATAAGATTGACGGAAGAAGAGTTATTTATTATGCTGCACCTTATGACAGTGAGCGTATATCTAATGCCACTTCGCCGGCTCACAGCGCAAATTTCTATGCTGATACTTGGCGCGGAACTAAAGTTGAACAAAATGAAAATTTCAACGGTAATATGTACGGTAATAATACACCATTTGGTTTTGAAGCAAAGGTTTTAACTGAATTTATCAGTACAGGGGAAAATGCAAATAAATGTTATTCATTCGGTACGGATATTGGCAGCAGAGATTTGGCAAGTTTTCTTCATATTGATTCAAATATTGATAATGACACTTCTTTTATCTCAAACGGTTTTTTGGCTAAAAAACTTTATTGGACAACAAATTCAAGTAATGTAGATTTTACAACTGCTTATGACAATAATTCAAAAGAGTCAAGTTCAACAATTTATGTTGTAAACTATAAGCCGATTGTTACAGCTGCAAATGAAGCTGCAAAAGATTTGGAAAGTTTTGACCAGACATTGTATACTCCTGATGCAGTTAATGAGTATTACAAAGCAATACAGGATTTGTATGATTGTGACCCGAATTCATCTTTTAACCAAAAAGACGGTAAGGATGTAACCGATATATCAGACACTGCAGCTAAAGTTGCAAATTGTGCAAACGATATTAAAAATCGCGTTAGTGCTTATGAAAAAGCAAAACTTAAGCTTGAAAGCAGTAAGCAATATCGCATTAAGTTTACAAATTCAAATACAGATCTTCTTTCAGATAACTATTATAAAGCAGGAGATACAATAGTTGCACCTGTTCTCAGTGATAGTTATGAAGATTGTGATAAAACAGGCCATTGCACTGTAACATTTGAATGGCAGCCTGCTTTTGAAAAAACTGCAAGTGCAAATGTTAACTATGCTGAAACGAAAATAGTACCGGCAAAAACGCCGCATAATTATGGCGCATACTCACAAATTACACAAGATGGTAAAAACGGTCATATCCGCACCTGTTCAGAATGCGGATATAAAGACTGGGCTTTGTGTGATGACCATTATGTAAAGAAATCTTCGACACCTGCAACATGTACACAGGACGAACAGATTATATACGAATGTTCGGTTTGCCACAGAATAAAAACTGAAGTAGGCGAAAAGAAAAAAGGTCATGATTATGTAGTTGATTCGCCAAAGGTTGATGCCACTTGCGAAACTCCAGGTAAAACTGAAGTAAAGAAATGTAAAAACTGCGGTGATACAATAGGCGGAGATGTAATTCCTGCTCTTAAGCACAATTATTTATTAGAAACAGAAAAACAAGAAGCTACCTGTACAGCAGACGGTAAAGAAGCTGTATATAAATGCTCAAAGTGCGGAAAACTTACCGGCGGTGAAGTAATTAAGGCAACAGGCCATAAATTTACAGTTCTTGTTTCAAAAGAGCAAGAAGCTACTTGCACAACAGACGGTAAAAAAGCAGTTTATAAATGCGAAAACTGTGACGAAACAAATGGTGGTGCAGTTATTCCTGCTTTAGGCCATAACTATCAGTATTTTGAAGCTGAAAATAAAATCGTTTGCAGCAGATGCCACGATGAAAAAAAAGTAGGCACATCATATACAGTACCTTCAGGATATACTTTAGTTGAAACAGTTCCACCTAAATGTACTGAAATTGGTTATACACTTTACAAAAACAGTGAAGGTAAAGAATTTTATAACGATATTAAATCTCCAACAGGTCACCAATACGGAGAGGCGACAGTACATCCGGCTACTTGTACAGAAGATGAATATAGCGTAAGAATTTGTTCTGTATGTAACCATAAGGATGTTGTTACAAAAGAAGGTACAAAGCTTGGACATTCATATGTTAAAAATGTTGTAGCACCGACCTGTACCGAACAGGGATATACAATTTATAAATGTAAAAATTGCGGTGACACAAAAACTGCCGATTTTGTAAATGCAAAAGGACATAAATTTTCAAACAACGCACAATTTTGTTTGAACGGTTGCGGTACTGCTAATCCTAATTATGTTGCACCAAGTCAACCGTCAACACCTTCAACACCATCAACTCCGTCAACACCTTCAACTCCGTCGACACCATCAACTCCGGCAACTCCGACACCGTCAACACCTCCGCTTACACCGGGTGAAAACAAAATTGCCAATAGTTACGGTGTAGATTCTGCAACAGCTAAGTTAATTTATATTTATCTTACCCAAAATAATATTTCAAGTGAGACTTCATCATTAACCGAAAAGGTAATGACAGGTACACCTGTTAAGGGTGACGGTGATTATAAAGGTTCAAACTTTGGTCTTTTAAAAGCAAAAACCACTAAGATTACTAAAAAAAGCGTGACTGTAAAGTGGAATAAGGTTAAGAATGCAGACGGTTACATTGTTTACGGCGCAAAGTGCGGTGCTAAGAGCAAGTACAAAGTGCTTAAAGTTGTTTCAGGTAAAACAACATCTTATACTCAAAAGAAGCTTAAGAAAGGTACTTATTACAAGTACAATATCGTAGCATTTAAAAATATTAACGGTGCTAAAGTTACTACCGCTGTGTCAAAGAAAATTCACGCAACTACTCTTGGCGGAAAATACGGTGTAGCAAAGGCTGTTAAGGTAAATAAAACAAAGGCTACAATTAAGAAAGGTAAGACTTTCAAAATCAAAGCTTCTGAAATCAAGAAGGATAAAAAAATTAGAAGACACAGAGCTATTTGCTATGAATCTTCAAATACTAAGATTGCCACAGTAAATTCAAAAGGCAAAGTTAAGGGCGTTAAAAAAGGTAAATGCACAATTTATGTTTACGCTCAAAACGGTGTTTATAAAACAGTTAACATTAAAGTAAAATAATAATATTTAAAGGGAATGGCTTTTGCCATTCCCTTTGTTTTATCTGACCACAAAGTATATGTATGTTCCGTAAATTATAAGCAGTAATATTCCTTGCCACCTTTGAAATTTTTGGCTGATGATAGTAGGCAAAACAGCTATTAAAATTACGCCTAAACACATTACACAATCAAAATTAACGCAGGAAAGTGAAACCGCAAGTTCGCCGCTTCCTTTTGTAATTGATATTAGTGAGCAAATCGGAAGAATTAAAGTTAAATCAATTATATTTGCACCAAGTATATTTCCGGCTGAAAGTGAGCCGGATTTTTTCTTTAGTGCTGTAAGAGCTGTTACAAGCTCCGGCAGGGAAGTGCCGATAGCAACTGCGATAACGCTTATTACTCTTTGTGAAATATTTAGGCTTATGGCAATTTGTGTGGCATATTTAACAAGAAGTTTTGCACCGAATATTATGCCCACAGCACCTAAAATAAAAAGAATTATGCAACTCACTTTTTCTTTTGTGCAGTATGATATTTTGCTTTCATCACTTTTTGTTTCGCTTTTTATGCATTTTATGTTTTCAAAAATAAATATTGCAAATACTGTAAATAAGAGAGTTACACCCAAAGCCGAAAGAAAATAATATTCTCCGACTTCACCTTTAAAGCTGAGCTCTTTCTTTTGCGTTACTATGCAGCCTATTATTATAAAAACAACAGCAAATATCATAGCGATACTTTTAAATGAAATATCTTTTCTTTTTATTTCAAATGGCATAAATGTAATAAAAAGTCCTAAAATCAAAGCTGTATTTGCCGTGACGGAACCTA
>ENA-OPNV01001039-OPNV01001039.1-human-gut-metagenome-genome-assembly--contig:-NODE-1039-length-13488-cov-4.329040_pt1 | contig 13488 bp, 7 predicted proteins | sample MGYA00241542_ERZ501781 | MGnify/ENA primary metagenome ERZ501781 (study PRJEB25962, sample SAMEA2042609) | human gut metagenome | biome: human gut; feature: human-associated habitat; material: faeces...
TGCTTCAGGATATCGGGCCGCTGGCCTTCCACGGACTTGACACTGGCCTCCAACTGGAGTTTCTTCAGATAGAGTTGGACGGTATCTATAATGCCTACCTCCTGCCCGTCTTTCAGTGTCGTGCCTTCCTCGATGTCGAAACTCAGCAGTTTTCCAGACGCCTCGGCAGAAACGATGACTTCGGTAGCCTCGAACGTTCCCGTCGCATCATATTTCGGAGTACCGCCGGTACAGGCGGCAAGGAGAAATAAAAAAGGAAATAATTTCAATGATTTCATACTATTTCAAGTTATAAATTACGGATTATAGTCATTAATTGTTCAGCGTATATTTCAGCTGCCAGATGTTCATCAGCAACTGCACCTCATGCAATGCCTTGGTCTGTCGTGCCATACTTTCGTTGGTAATCTCCCGCAGCATATCGGTCACGGTCATTGTCCCGTTCTGTACCTTGGCCTCGGCTGCACGGCGGATATTCCCACGCAGACGGATAATCTCGTCATCATCCGCCATCTGGCGGCGCATGGATACAATGCCCGCATCCTGCTGCGTAGCCTGCAGGCTAATGTTGAAAAGGAACACATCCCGGCCGGTCTCTATCTGTTGGCGGGTATTGTCTATCCTGCGGCGGTCGTTCTTCAACGTATACAGACTGCCGAAATTCCAGGACATGCGCACCCCCGCCATGTAATAGGCGTTGAATTCATCTTTCAGCATATTCAACCCCGGATTGCCGTATGCCCCTTGTACAAAAAGGCCGAAACGCGGCATCAACCGGGTGTTCAAGGCTGCCTCCTGCTGGTGGAGTTGCTCTCCCTGCGCATCGTACCAACGAAGTTCGGGGCGGTTGTTCATCTGCCGGTCTATGTTTTCTTCGGCAGCCGAAGAGAGATCCTTGCCCGTAAAGGCAGCAAGCATGCTGAGGTATGCACGGCGGGTGGTCTCCAATTCCACACGGTGCTGCCTGGTGTTCAGTTGCTCTACGCTGACTGCATCCAGGTCGCTCAGGGTGGCGATGCCATTGGCTATATAGTCGGCTACCTGCTTGTGGGTTCTTCCTAAATCTTCTTGCAAGAGGCTGTTCTGTTTCAGCTGTTCGTCCAACAGCAGGATGCCGAAAAAGAGCTGGTTCACCCGGTCAGTCAAGGCATACATGTCTACATGCTGTTTTTCCAGTTCCACTTCCGAGGCGGCACGCGTCAATCGTTTTCTGGAACGTATATCCCCACCATCCCAGAGGACCTGCTGCACTTCGAGCATCACCTGATATTGGTCTTTCGAAGCAGTCTTGATGTCGAGATTAGGGATTTCGACCGGTAGCCGGGTGATGTCACTCTGGTACGTGGCCTTGCCGGATAGGGAAAACTGGGGCAAGTAACCTTTTCCGGCATTGGAGAGGTCGTACCCGCGTGCCTTTTCTATCAGTCCGTATTGCCTGACCAACGGATAATTGTCTTGCGCCCGGCGCTGGCACTCTTCCAACGTGAGCTGGGCATGTGCCAGCATGGCGGCAAAAGAAAGGGTAAAAAAGAAAACGGTTCGTTTCATATCCATTCTGTTTCTTGTTTATTCTACATGGTTTTGTTCTATACACATGCAAAGATAAAGGCATAACCCTATAACCTTACAATCCATTTGTGCGCAAAGATGTTCTAATAGTACGACATTTCGTATAAAAAGACAAATAATAGGAACACTTTATTATCTTTGCGGTGGAAATATACATTATTCATAAAGGGAAAGATATGGAAAAGAACAAACCGATAAGCGTCGCATTCGAGGACATCCGCAACAATCCGGATTTTATAGAACATTCCGAATACAGATTTATAAACGACGATTTGGGAATGGTCATCAGTTTTCAAGCAATGGGATTCAAGCTATTCCGCACCCAGCAACCTTATCGTGCCAAAGAAGGAAGGATTGTACGCATCATGCAAGGTAAGGGCCGAATCTCCATCAATCTTATCGAATATGAAGCTACAGCCCACGATATTATTATCATCCCTGACAATTCGCTGATAGAAATATCGGAAGTCAGTCCCGACTACGAATTCCAAGTCATCATGCCCACTGCCAATTTTCTGCCCGTACTACAGAATTCCATTCTTTCGGAAGCTTATACACGAAACGGAATCCGCCTTTCATGCAACAACGAGGAATGGGCACACATCAGCAGCTTCTTCTCTTTATTGTGGAATATACTACATTGTTTGCCCTACCGCCGCGGAGCTGTACAGCACTTGATTGTCTCACTTCTCTATAACCTTAAGTATATCCACGAGCACACATGCAAGTCAACTCCGTCACGCCTTTCACGCCAGGAAGAGCTATTCCGCCGCTTCATCGCTTTGGTGAACCAACACAGCAAGCACGAACGCAGCGTCAACTTCTATGCCGACAAACTATGCCTGACACCGCACTATCTGAGCTCGGTGATACGTGAAACAAGCGGACAAACCGTGATGCAATGGATTAATCAAGCAGTTATCCTCGAAGCCAAAGTATTGCTGAAACACAGTAATCTACTGGTGTTTCAAATATCAGACGAACTGAACTTTCCCAATCCGTCGTTCTTCTCGAAGTTCTTCAAACGTATGACGGGGATGACACCGGCGGAATACCAGAAACAAACCTGACCTCAAAACAGCTGTCCTATACGGGAGCCTGACGGTCCGTCGCAAGAGTCCGCTTCCAATGCCAGCATCCCTTGTTTGGCTGCCAGTCCACCGGCATAGCCTATCAGCGTATGGTTGCTGCCCACCACACGATGGCAGGGGATGAGTATGGAGAGGGCATTTGCCCCATTGGCAGCCGCCACCGCACGTACGGCTTTCGGATTGCCCAGCTTTCGTGAAAGCTCGCCGTAGGACACTGTTTTTCCGTAAGGGATGTTCTGCAACTCCTGCCACACCGTCCGCTGGAATTCTGTTCCGACTGCAAGCAGTGGAACATCGAATATGGTCCGCTTACAGGCAAAATACTCATCCAACTGAATGATTGCCCTTGCAATCACTTCCGAAGTGCCTTCCTCATAATCGGCATGCAGCGCCTGCCGTATGCGCTTATCAACGGTTACTCTACGTTTCTCGTTCAGCATCCAGTCGCATAGGCAGAGTTTATCGCCGAAAGAGCCGAGGAGCAACTCGCCATAAGGAGATTGATAGTATTGGGTCAAAATTGTTTCCATCGAACTTAGTTTTCAGCAAAGATAGCAAATTAAATTATCATTTGTACTCCGCCCACGACTTGATAGCCAAATCATCCGGCGTCATCGTGCAGAATGCATTGATGAACGCACTTGCCAGACGGGCATTCGTTATCAACGGAATATTGAGGTCGATGGCGGCACGGCGTATCTTGTAGCCGTTATCCAACTCGCCTGCGGTGAGGTTCTTCGGAATATTGACCACCATGTCTATCTCCTTGCGGTGCAGCATGTCGAGTGCCTGCGGCTGGCGTTCGGGTTCGCTGGGCCAGTAGACGCGCGTATTCTCCACACCGTTCTCCGTAAGGAAATTGCTGGAACCACCCGTGGCAAATATCTTATACCCCTTCTTCTGAAGCATACGCGCGGCAGAAAGCATGTCCACTTTCTGCTTCGGAGTACCGGTAGAAAGCAGGATATTTTTCTCTGGAATACGATATCCCACGGAGAGCATCGCCTTGAGAATGGCGCAGGAAGTATCGCTGCCGATGCAACCCACCTCGCCCGTGCTTGCCATATCCACACCCAGTACCGGGTCGGCCTTCTGCAGACGGTTGAAGGAGAACTGGCTCGCCTTGATGCCTACGTAATCCAAATCGAACAGATTCTTGTCCGGCTTCTGTACCGGAATGCCGAGCATCACCTTCGTGGCAAGTTCAATAAGGTTTATCTTCAGCACCTTGCTGACAAACGGGAACGAACGGCTGGCACGGAGGTTGCACTCAATCACCTTGATGTCGTTCTCGCGTGCCAGATACTGGATATTGAACGGACCGGAGATGTTCAGCTCACGGGCAATCTCGCGGCTGATGCGCTTGATGCGGCGCACCGTCTCCACATACAACTTTTGTGGCGGGAACTGGATAGTGGCGTCACCGGAATGCACTCCGGCAAACTCGATATGCTCGCTGATGGCATATGCGATAATCTCTCCATCTTGCGCCACAGCATCCATCTCCACCTCCTTGGCATGCTCAATGAACTGGCTCACCACTACGGGATGTTTCTTGCTGACATTCGCCGCCAGCTTCAGGAAGCGTTCCAGCTCCTCCCGGTTGGAACAGACGTTCATCGCAGCGCCGGACAATACGTAGGAAGGACGGACCAATACCGGGAAGCCCACCTTATCCACAAAGGCGTTGATGTCCTCCAGGGAGGTCAGCGCCCGCCATTCGGGTTGGTCTACACCAATGCGGTCGAGCATGGCGGAGAACTTGTCACGGTCCTCGGCATTGTCGATGCTCCTGGCGCTTGTGCCGAGAATAGGTACCTTCTGCGCATCGAGGCGCAGGGCAAGGTTATTCGGTATCTGACCACCGGTAGAGACAATCACCCCGTGGGGATTCTCCAGTTCGAGAATATCCATCACGCGCTCGAAGGTGAGCTCGTCGAAGTAAAGACGGTCGCACATGTCATAGTCCGTAGACACGGTTTCGGGGTTGTAGTTTATCATGACACTGCGGTAGCCTTCCTGGCGGATGGTGTTCAGGGCCTGCACGCCGCACCAGTCGAACTCTACGGAAGAACCGATGCGGTAGGCGCCGGAGCCCAATACGACAATGGACTTGCGGTCGCCGAGGTAACGGACATCATTTGCCGTGCCACTATACGTTAGGTAGAGATAGTTGGTCTGTGCGGGATATTCGGCGGCAAGGGTATCTATCTGCTTCACTACGGGCAGAATGCCTGCACTCTTGCGGAAATTGCGGACGGCAAGGATGGCTTCTTCGCCGTCCATTGCTTGTTCCAAGCCGAGGGCACGGGCTATCTGGAAATCAGAGAAGCCTTGTACTTTGGCTTTACGCAACAAGTCCACGGGAATCATTGGCAACTCTCCATCAGCCATAAAAGAGTGCAGTTCCCTGCTGGTATCCATGATGTTCATCAACTTCTCCAGGAACCAACGGTCTATCTTGGTCAATTCGTGCACCTGGTCCACCGTATACCCGGCACGGAAGGCTTTGGAGATGACAAAGATACGTTTGTCGGTAGGTTCGCGCAGAGCCTTGTCCAAATCGGCAATCACCAGTTCCTTGTTCTCTACGAAGCCGTGCATGCCCTGGCCTATCATGCGAAGCCCCTTCTGGATGGCTTCCTCGAAAGTACGGCCGATAGCCATCACCTCGCCTACCGACTTCATGCTCGAACCCAGCTCTTTGTCCACCCCGTGGAACTTGCCCAAATCCCAACGCGGTATCTTGCAGACCACATAGTCCAGGGCGGGTTCGAAGAAAGCGCTTGTGGTCTTTGTCACAGAGTTGTTCAAGTCGAACAAGCCATAGCCCAAGCCGAGTTTTGCCGCTACAAACGCCAACGGATAACCCGTTGCTTTAGAGGCAAGTGCAGACGAACGGCTCAAGCGTGCATTTACCTCTATTACCCGGTAGTCCTCGCTCATCGGGTCGTAGGCATACTGCACGTTACACTCTCCCACAATGCCGATGTGACGGATAATGCGGATAGCAAGTTCACGCAATTTATGATAGTCCGTATTGCTCAACGTCTGTGACGGGGCAATAACGATGGACTCACCTGTATGGATGCCCAGGGGGTCGAAGTTCTCCATGTTGCAGACCGTGATGCAGTTGTCGAAGCGGTCGCGCACCACCTCGTATTCCACTTCCTTCCATCCCTTCAGCGATTTCTCCACCAGCACCTGCGGGGAGAAGGAGAAGGCTTTCTCCACCAGCACATTCAGCTCTTCTTCATTGTCGCAGAAGCCCGAACCCAGTCCGCCAAGCGCGTATGCGGCACGGACAATGACCGGGTATCCCAGTTCCCGGGCTGCGCGACGGGCATCCGCTGCATTCTCCACAGCTTCGCTCTTGATGGTCTTTACATCAATCTCATTCAGTTTCTGCACAAAGATTTCACGGTCCTCCGTGTCAATGATGGCCTGCACGGGAGTGCCGAGAACCGTCACGCCGTACTTCTCGAAAATCTTGTCTTTATAGAGGGAAACACCGCAGTTCAGTGCCGTCTGCCCACCAAAAGCAAGCATGATGCCGTCCGGGCGCTCCTTCTCTATCACCTTCTCCACGAAGTAAGGAGTGACGGGCAGGAAGTAAATCTGGTCGGCAACTCCTTCCGAGGTCTGTACCGTGGCAATGTTCGGATTGATGAGAACCGTGTAGATGCCTTCCTCCTTCAATGCCTTGAGCGCCTGTGAACCGGAGTAGTCAAATTCTCCTGCCTCACCGATTTTCAGTGCACCGGAACCGAGCAGCAGGACTTTCTTTATATTGTTTTCTTTCATTTGCATATCTGTTTATTAAAAATGTAATAGTAGTAATAAAACCTTATCTTTCTCTTACCTTACACAATCAGTCACTAATTGAATGGCATTCAGTATAGGACTGAAAGGTATTCACTCTGGGACTGAATGACATTCAGTATGGGACTCATTATACCGTCTTTTACATACTGATTATCAAGAGATTATAAACGCAATCATTCTTGATAAAATTCTCTTACTAAAGCAACTTCACAAAGTCATCAAAAAGAAACTCCGTATCCGTCGGCCCGCTGGCAGCTTCGGGATGAAACTGTGCGGAGAACCAGGGATTGCGTTTGTGGCGGATTCCTTCATTAGAACCATCGTTCATATTGATGAAAAGCGGTTCCCAGTCTTCTGTCAGCGTGTTGTTGTCTACGGCATACCCATGATTCTGTGAGGTGATGAAGCAACGTTCCGTACCCACCATACGCACCGGTTGGTTATGGCTGCGGTGGCCGTATTTCAATTTGTATATCTTGGCGCCCCCAGCTTTGGAAAGCAACTGGTTTCCCATACAGATGCCGAAGATGGGCAGTTTCTCGTTCTGCATTGTCTTGCGGATATGCTGCACGGCAGCATCGCAGGTATCGGGGTCGCCAGGGCCGTTGGAGATGAACAACCCGTCGAACTCCATCCCAGTATAATCATAGTCCCAGGGAACGCGAATCACTTCCACGTCACGTTTCAGCAGGCAGCGGATGATGTTATGCTTGACGCCGCAATCCACAAGGAGCACTTTCTTCTTACCGGTTCCTTCGTTGTAACGGATAACCTCCTTGCAGCTAACTTTATCCACATAATTCACATCGGCATAAGAGGCCTCAGGCATTTCATCCGATTCATCATCAAAGGCGATACGTCCCATCATCACCCCATGCTCGCGAAGCACCTTTGTCAGTTCGCGGGTATCGATGCCCGTGATGCCCGGAATCTGTTCGCGTTTCAGCCAGTCACCGAGGCTTTCCACCGCATTCCAATGGCTATAATTTTCGCTATAATCGCTTACAATAATGGCTTCGGCATGGATATGCTCGCTCTCCATAAAAGTGGCAAGCCCATTCGGTTCGAGAGTAAAAGGCGGCACACCGTAATTGCCCACCAACGGATAGGTGAGCGTCATCAGCTGTCCGGCATACGAAGGGTCGGTCAGGCTTTCGGGATAACCCGTCATGGCTGTGTTGAAGACCACCTCTCCCGCTACCGGTTTTTCAAAGCCGAACGACTTGCCGTGGAAGCGGCTCCCGTCGTCGAGGATTAGAGTTACATTTCTCATTGATTCAATTAAAATTGATAAACTTGTTCTATATAATCAATAAATGCCTTGTTCAGCAGCTTCACACCGCCCGGCGTAGGATAATCGCCGCTGAAGTACCAGTCACCCGGATGCTTGGGGCAGGCCTCATGCAGCCCCTCGAGAGGCTGGTAGACAATCTGCACTTTGGCTTTCGTCCCTTTCGGAGTAAGAAGCTCCACCATCTTGGCAGAGATTTCCTCATCAGTGAAAGGAGCATAAATCTCCTTCACGTAATTCACCATCTGTTCTTTGGGCAGGCCTACCTGCTCTTTGGACTTGCGGTAGGCGGCGGCAATTACATCGCGCATCTCACGCTCCTTCAGCAGTTCCACAGCAGCCTTGAAGGCGATGAATTCGCTCATCTTAGCCATATCGATGCCGTAGTAGTCGGGATAGCGTACCTGCGGTGAAGAGCTTACAATGACTATCTTCTTTGGCTCCAGACGGTCAAGGATGCCGATGATGCTCTGCTTCAGGGTGGTTCCACGCACTATCGAGTCGTCGATGATGACCAGATTATCCACTCCCGGGACAAGGCTTCCATAAGTGATGTCGTACACATGGGCGGCAAGGTCGTTCCGGCTGTTTCCTTCGGCAATAAAGGTACGCAGCTTGATGTCCTTGATTGCCACTTTCTCGCTCCGTATGCGCCGCGACAAGATATGCTCCAGTTCGTCGTGGCTGGGACTATGCCCCAAGGCGGCAATCTGCTGCACCTTCTCCTCGTTGAGGTAGTCGTCCAATCCCTGCAACATACCGTAGAAGGCGACTTCCGCCGTATTGGGGATGAAGGAGAAGACGGTATGGTCCACATCGTTGTCGATGGCTTTCAATATGTTGGGTACAAGTTTCTCACCCAGCAGTTTACGTTCCCGGTAAATGTCCACATCACTGCCCCGGCTGAAGTAGATGCGCTCGAAGGAACAAGGTTTCACCTCGCGCGGCTTGTTGATTTGCACGGTGCGCACCTTGCCGGCCTTGTTGATAAACATGGCTTGTCCGGGTTGCAGCTCCTTGATGGATTCGACAGGAACATTAAGGGCTGTCTGTATCACGGGACGTTCGCTGGCAAGCACCGCTATCTCGTCGTCCTGATACCAGAAGGCTGTACGGATGCCCCATGGGTCGCGTACGGCGAAAGTCTCTCCGCTGCCGGTAAGTCCGCACATCACGTATCCCCCGTCCCACTCCTTGCTCGAAGTGCGCAGCACGTTGGCAAGGTCGATGTGGTTTTCTATATAACGGGTAATGTCCATGCCTGCCAGCCCTTCCGCTTCGGCAAGGTTGAAGAGGCGTTCCACTTCGCGGTCGAGGCGATGTCCCAACTGCTCCAGCATGATGTAGGTATCGGCATATTTGCGCGGATGCTGGCCAATGGCGGTAATGCGTGCGAAGATTTCATCCACATTCGTCATGTTGAAGTTGCCGCAGAGGGCAAGATTCTTGGCACGCCAGTTGTTTCTCCGGAGGAACGGGTGCACGTACGAGATGCCGGACTTTCCGGTAGTGGAGTAACGCAGGTGTCCCATATAGACCTCCCCTGCAAAGGGCAGCACACGCTTGGCATAGTCCGCATCGTGCAGCTGTTCCTTGGTCAAGTCCTTGAAGTGACCCTGCACCGTACCGAAAATTTCGGTAATGGCGCCCGAGCCGAGAGCACGCTCACGGAACATATATTCCTCGCCGGGACTGGCTTCCAGTTTCACGCAGGCCAGTCCGGCACCTTCCTGCCCACGGTTGTGTTGTTTCTCCATCAGGAGATAGAGCTTGTTGAGTCCGTACATCCATGTTCCGTACTTCTCTTCATAGTACTCCAGCGGTTTCAGCAGGCGTATCATGGCGACGCCGCATTCATGCTTCAGTTGTTCCATCTATTTATTTACAATTTACCATTTACAATGTACAATTTTAAGTGTACAATTTTCTTTTCCTTATTATAGCATACAATTACCATTTACATTTACCCCTCCCAAGCGCAGCCCCATTGTACATTGTAAATGGTAAATTGTACATGTCCTCATTCTACAGTCACCGACTTCGCAAGATTCCTCGGCTGGTCCACATCCATTCCCTTGCACACGGCAATGTGATAGGCAAGTAATTGCAGAGGTACCGTAGTTATTAACGGATCAAGGCACTCCATTGTTTCGGGAAGCTCGATGCAAGTGTCGGCTATTTTACTGATGACCGTATCTCCCTTTGTCACAATGGCGATAACCCTGCCTTTACGCGCCTTTATTTCCTGGATATTGCTCAGCACCTTTTCATAAAGCCCATTCCGGGTGGCAATGACCACTACCGGCATTTCGGCATCCACCAGGGCAATGGGGCCGTGCTTCATTTCGGCGGCAGGATAGCCCTCGGCATGGATATACGAAATCTCCTTCAACTTCAAGGCGCCTTCCAAGGCTACGGGATAACTGTATCCGCGTCCCAGATAGATAAAGTTGTGTGCATAGGTGAATATCTTGGAAAGTTCCGCTATACGGTCGTTCAGTTTCAAGACCTCCTTCATCTTGTCGGGGATATGTCCCAATTCCTTGACAATTGCCAGGTATTGCCCTTCGTCCATCGTCTTTTTCTCTTTGGCAAGTGTCAGGGCCAGCATGGTAAGCACCGTTACCTGCCCGGTGAAGGCTTTGGTGGATGCCACCCCTATTTCCGGTCCCACGTGGATATAGGAACCCGTGTGCGTGGCACGGGGAATGCTGGAACCGACGGCATTGCAGATGCCGTATATAAATGCCCCACGGTTTCTGGCAAGCTCCACGGCAGCCAGCGTATCGGCCGTTTCACCGCTTTGCGAGATGGCAATCACCACATCGTTGCTGTCAATCACCGGGTCGCGGTAACGGAACTCACTGGCATACTCCACTTCTACCGGAATACGGCAGAAGCTTTCAATCAAATGCTTGCCGATGAGGGCAGCATGCCATGACGTACCGCATGCCACGATGACGAAGCGTTTGGCCGCCAGCAGACGTTTCTTATAATCAATCACAGCAGAAAGAACCACGTTCGTACCCTCCACATTGATGCGTCCGCGCATGCAGTCGTGAATGCAGCCGGGCTGTTCGAAGATTTCCTTCAGCATGAAGTGCGGATAACCGCCCTTCTCCAGCTGGCCGAGATTGAGCGCTACCGTCTTTACCTCGTGCGGACATTCCACATTCTTCAGGTTAACAACCTTCAGCTTCTCTCCCCGACGGATGAGGGCAATCTCTTCGTCTTCCAGATACACCACCTTATCCGTGTATTCCACAATCGGCGTGGCATCCGAAGCCAGGAAAAACTCTCCTTCACCGATGCCCACCACCAGCGGACTGCTCTTGCGTGCAGCGATTATCCCATCCGGATTGTCCTTGTCGAGCACCGCAATGGCATACGCCCCAATCACTTCCTGCAAGGCAAGTTGCACCGCCGTCAGCAGGTCAATATGGTTTGTCACCTGAATGTATTCAATGAGCTGTACCAGCACCTCGGTATCAGTGCTGCTTTTAAATACATAACCTTTGGCTTGAAGTTTTTCTTTAAGGACGGCGTAGTTTTCAATAATGCCGTTATGGATGAGGGCGAGGCGTTCGGAAGAGGAATAATGGGGATGGGCATTGACGGAACAAGGTTCTCCATGAGTGGCCCAACGTGTATGTGCAATACCAATGCTACCGGAAATATCTTTTTGAGCAACGAAAGTTTCAAGTTCCGAAACCTTACCTTTCGCTTTGTACACGTTCAACTGTCGGTTATCACTGATTAATGCTACCCCCGCACTATCATATCCACGGTACTCCAACCGCTTCAGACCCTTGATAAGAATGGGGTAGGCTTTCCTTTGACCTATATAGCCTACTATTCCACACATAATGTATCAGTATTTGATTTTGCGTTGCAAATATACATATTCTTAAGAACATAAAGTTAATCTTTCCACTATTTATTTATCAAAAGAATAGAAAAAAGTTGTTTTTACATCAAAAAGTTAAAGAAAGTATTATTTTAAAAGCAAAAGGCTTAATTTATAAATCCAAATCAAACCGTCTGATTTTGATTTAGGATTAAAAGAAAACAGAGGGTGTTTTCTATCAATTCATAACTTCATCTTCTATCGCAGGAATTTTGCAAGAAAGAAGGCAGGAATACATATTAGCATTTTGCAATTAATACCATATATTTGCCGAACATTTTGAAACCACAAACAATATTATACAGCAATAAAGAAAGCTTATAATCATGAAACAAGAACTTTTTAACAACAAAACAAAAGCAGAGGATTACCAGCGACAGCCCAAACAGTTGGGCTTGTATGAGGCATCCCATGAGCACGATGCCTGCGGAGTAGGCATGCTGGTCAATATCCAGGGAGGAAAATCACATGAACTGGTAGAATCGGCATTGAAGGTACTGGAAAACATGCGCCACCGTGGAGCGGAAGGGGCGGACAACAAAACCGGAGACGGTGCCGGCATCATGCTGCAGATACCGCACGAATTCATTCTGTTGCAGGGCATTCCCGTTCCCGAGAAAGGAAAATACGGCACCGGCCTGCTTTTCCTTCCCAAAGACGGAAAAGACCAGGCTGTCATCTTGAGCGTCATTATCGAAGAGATTGAAAAGGAGGGATTGACCCTGATGCATCTGCGCAACGTGCCCACTTGCCCCGAAATATTGGGAGAAGCGGCTCTTGCCAACGAACCGGACATCAAGCAAATTTTCATCACCGGATTTACGGAAAACGAAACCGCCGACCGCAAACTCTATATAATAAGGAAAAGGATAGAGAACAGAATACGCAAGTCGGACATCCCCACCCGCGAGGATTTCTACATCGTCTCGCTCTCTACGAAGAACATCGTCTACAAGGGGATGCTCTCTTCCTTGCAGTTGCGCAACTACTTCCCCGACCTCACCAACAGCTACTTCACCAGCGGGCTGGCATTGGTGCACTCCCGTTTCAGCACCAACACTTTCCCCACCTGGGGACTGGCACAGCCTTTCCGCCTGCTGGCACACAACGGCGAAATCAATACCATCCGCGGCAACCGCGGCTGGATGGAAGCCCGTGAGAGTGTACTCTCCTCTCCCGCCCTGGGAGACATCCGGGAGATACGCCCCATCGTGCAACCGGGCATGAGCGACAGTGCCTCGCTGGACAATGTACTCGAGTTTCTCCTCATGTCAGGCCTGAGCCTGCCCCATGCCATGGCCATGCTTGTGCCGGAATCTTTCAACGAAAAGAATCCCATCAGCGAAGATTTGAAAGCTTTCTATGAATACCACTCCATCCTGATGGAACCGTGGGACGGACCGGCTGCACTTCTCTTCAGTGACGGACGATTTGCCGGAGGTATGCTCGACCGCAACGGTCTGCGCCCTGCCCGTTATCTGATTACTAAAAACGATATGATGGTAGTGGCTTCGGAAGTCGGTGTGATGGATTTCGAACCGGGAGACATCAAAGAAAAGGGACGCCTGCAACCGGATAAGATACTACTGGTAGATACCGAAAAAGGCGAAATCTACTACGACGGAGAATTGAAAAAACAGTTGGCCGAAGCCAAGCCTTACCGCAGTTGGCTGGCAACGAACCGCATCGAACTGGATGAGCTGAAAAGCGGGCGCAAAGTCCCCCATAGCGTAGAGAATTACGAGAGGATGCTGCGCACCTTCGGCTATTCCAAGGAAGATGTGGAGCGGCTCATCGTTCCGATG
>ENA-OPNV01001040-OPNV01001040.1-human-gut-metagenome-genome-assembly--contig:-NODE-1040-length-13460-cov-2.435435_pt1 | contig 13460 bp, 10 predicted proteins | sample MGYA00241542_ERZ501781 | MGnify/ENA primary metagenome ERZ501781 (study PRJEB25962, sample SAMEA2042609) | human gut metagenome | biome: human gut; feature: human-associated habitat; material: faeces...
AAATATACAATTTAAATAAAATAATACAATTCAATAAAAAGGGGGTATCTTATGTTATCATTTCTATTTCCTCCGATCTGTCCGTTATGTGCCAAAGAATTATTGGACAAAGGAGAACATATCTGTAAAATATGCAGTAAAAAGCAGATTTTTATCAAAGAACCCACATGTTATTCTTGTGGAAAATCAATGAAGAATCAGGAAAAAGAATATTGCAGTGACTGCAGACGGCATCCGAAGAATTTTGAACGTGGTATGGGGTTATGTATTTACCAGAAACCAGTTACTGATTCACTGGCTGCGATCAAATATAAGAATGAAAGGAAATTTGCAAAATATTATCTGGAAGAGATTCAAAAAAGAAAATACAGAGATTTGTTACAGTTAAAAATAGATGTCATCATTCCTGTGCCGATCCATAGAAAAAAGAGAAGAAAAAGAAGACGTTTTCTGCTCAGACCCACTTTTATGAAACGGTTGACTGTCTATTTTACCCGTTTCTATCAAGGGGTGATTTATTATTTATGCCGTTTCAGGGTGATAGCTTGCCTATTATTGCTGCTGGGGTTCGGTCTGCCTGTATTTATGCTGCCCGAGAAGATGGAAGGAGAAGGTAAATGGGTGGAATATTATAATAAGGTATTTGATAATCCTACCTTCAAGGATAAGGTAAAGCCGGTAATCAACAAGGCTTTAGGTGGCAGCCTCCGTCTTTTTGCGGAAAAAGTATACGAGGGAAGTTATTTCAATCGTGATGAAGGTGAAGTGGTGCTTTCCGTTTATGCTACGTTGCCTAATGGCAGTACATTGGAGCAGATGAATGTGCTGATTAAGAGGATGGAAACTTATCTGAGCGATTTCAAGGAAATCAGGCAGTTTCAGACGTATATCTATAATGCGCGTCAGGCTAATATTCAGATTTATTTTACAAAAGAAAATCAGCGGAGCGGATTCCCGTATACTTTGAAAGCTAATATAATCAGTAAGGCACTGACTTTGGGAGGTGGTAGCTGGAGTGTATATGGTTTGCAGGATCAGGGCTTCAGTAACGATGTGCGTGAGAGTGCGGGAAGTTTCCGTGTGAAACTGTATGGATATAATTATGACGAACTTTCTTATTGGACAGAACAGCTGAAAGAGAAGTTGTTATTACACCGTCGTATTAAAGAGGTTACGGTAAATTCGGAGTTCTCTTGGTGGAAAGATGATTATAGCGAGTTCTATCTGGATTTGGACAGGTTGAGGATGGCGAAAGAGCATATTACAGCCACGCAGCTGTTCGCCGCTTTGCGCCCTGTTTTCGGAAGGGATATTTATTGTGGTAACGTGTTGTTTGACAGTCAGACGGAGCAATTGAAACTTTCATCGGTTCAGGGACAACGATATGATGTATGGGGATTGGTCAATATACCCTTTTTTATTGATGGCCGTTCTTATAAACTGGCTGATTTCGCTACTGTCCGGAAGGGACAGTCACCTCAGAAAGTCGCTAAAGAAAACCAGCAATACCGGCTTTGTCTGCAATATGAATATATCGGTTCTTCCGAACAAGGAAAAAAACTGTTGAAGAAGGACTTGGAGGAATTTAATAAGGTATTACCTATGGGATATACAGCCGAAAATGAGCAGGATTACTGGTCATGGAATAAGAAAGATAACAAGCAATACGCATTGCTGTTGATTGTAATCGCCATTATTTTCTTTACGACGGCTATTTTGTTTAATTCCTTGAAACAGCCTTTGGCTATTATTTTTGTCATTCCGATATCCTACATTGGCGTATTCCTTACATTCTATCTTTTCGGACTGAATTTTGATCAGGGCGGATTTGCTTCCTTTGTGTTACTGTGCGGCATTACAGTGAATGCCAGTATTTATATTCTAAATGAATATAATGCGATAAGAAAAAGATATTCTCTGTTATTACCGGCACGTGCTTTTACCAAAGCATGGAATTCGAAGATTCTGCCTATTTTTCTGACGGTTGTTTCTACTATTCTGGGGTTTATTCCTTTTATGGTGGGGGATGGAAAAGAGGCTTTCTGGTTTCCTTTGGCGGCAGGTACTATAGGCGGGTTAGTTATGTCTATACTTGGAATATTTTTGTTTTTGCCTATATTCTCATTGAAGAAACAAAAAAGATAATGAAGAATTTACTTTTCTTTCTCGATAGAAGTGTTTACTTTTGTTGTTACAAAAAGCATTAAATAAATATTATCTAATACTCGCTAATCATGTTAACTCAAATTATTAACGGCAAGATTTTTACTCCGCAAGGTTGGTTGGACGAAGGCTCTGTACTGATACGGGATAATAAAATATTGGAAGTGACTAACTGTGACCTGGCACTGATCGGTGCAAAATTGATTGATGCTAAAGGGATGTATATTGTACCCGGATATGTGTGTATGCATGCTCATGGCGGTGGTGGTCACGATTTTAATGAATGTACGGAAGAGGCGTTCCGCGCAGCTGTAAAAGCGCATCAGAAGCATGGGGCGACCAGTATTTTCCCAACTTTGTCTTCTTCTTCTTTTTCAGAAATCCGTAAGGCGGTAACTGTGTGCGAAACCTTGATGAACGAGAAGGACAGTCCTGTGTTGGGGTTGCATGTAGAAGGCCCTTATCTGAATCCGAAAAGAGCAGGTGAGCAGTTTGCCGGGAAATTGAAGAATCCTGATAAAGAGGAATATACTTCTTTATTGGAAAGTACTGACTGCATCAAGCGTTGGGATGCTTCACCTGAACTTCCGGGTGCGTTGGAATTTGCCCGCTATTTGAAATCAAAAGGTATATTAGTGGCTGTGTCACATACAGAATCGGAATACGAGGGGATAAAAGCTGCGTTTGAAGCTGGGTTTACTCATACTGCCCATTTCTATAACGGTATGCCGGGATTCCATAAATGTCGTGAATATAAATACGAAGGGACAGTGGAAAGTGTTTATCTGACAGACGGAATGACCATTGAATTGATTGCCGACGGTATCCATTTACCTGCTACTATTCTTAGGCTGGCTTATAAATTGAAGGGAGTGGAAAAAACTTGTTTGGTTACGGATGCTTTGGCATATGCCGCCGCTGATGGAATGGAAATAACAGATCCTAATGTAATTATTGAGGATGGTGTGTGCAAAATGGCTGATCATTCTTCATTGGCAGGTAGTATAGCAACCATGGATATATTAGTACGAACAATGGTAAAAGCTGGTATTCCGCTGGCCGATGCCGTGCGGATGGCTTCTGAAACTCCGGCACGGATTATGGGAGTGGATGACCGGAAGGGGGCATTGCAGAAAGATATGGATGCCGATGTGTTGATTTTGGATAGAGAACTGAATATCCGGGCGGCTTGGGCTATGGGCAGGCTGGTGGAGGATACGAATACTTTGTTTTAAAATAGAAGATAAAGGGAGAATTAGTATCCTTATTGTGTGGACAAGATGCCTTGACTGTTTCGGAAAACAATCAAGGTATCTTTTTTTCGGGTTTAACTCGTCATTATCAAGAGGATTTGCTACATTTGCAACTTGTTAAAATGAGAACCAAATAATAAAAAACGATATGAACGAAGATTTTAGAGAGGATTTGAAGAGAGCCTGTGAAGTGATGCAGAAGGGAGGAGTGATTCTTTATCCTACTGATACTATTTGGGGAATAGGTTGTGATGCAACTAATCCGGAGGCGGTGAAACGAGTTTATGATATAAAGAAGCGTGCTGACAGTAAGGCGATGCTTGTATTGGTGGACAGTACGGTAAAAGTAAATTTTTATGTTAGTGATGTACCTGCGGTAGCTTGGGATTTGATTGAGTTTGCCACAAAACCATTGACTATTATTTATGATGGGGCACGTAATCTGGCTGAGAATTTGCTGGCTGAGGACGGTAGTGTAGGTATTCGTGTTACGGCTGAGGAATTCTCCAAACAACTTTGTTTCCGGTTCCGTAAAGCTATTGTGTCGACTTCTGCCAATATCAGCGGTCAGCCTTCACCTGCCAGCTTCAGTGAAATCAGTGAAGAAGTAAAACAAGCTGTAGACTATATTGTGGAGTATAGACAAGATGAAGTGGGGCATCCCAAACCATCCAGCATTATCAAACTGGGTAAAGGGGGAGAAGTGAAGATTATTAGAGAGTAAAAAAAGGAATGGACGCAATTATAGACGAAAATAAGAAAAGTTGGTTACAGCGCTTTATCTTATGGCGCGAAAAGAAGATAAGAGAGAAACACTTTATTCTTATATTAAGTTTTCTTGCTGGTATTTTTACGGCATTGGCCGCATGGTTTCTGAAGTTTCTAGTAGAATGGATCAAGGAATTTCTGACTGAAAATTTTGATTCTACAGGAGTCAACTGGTTGTATTTGGTGTATCCGGTTTTTGGAATCTTTCTTACCGGATTGTTCATTCGTTACATTGTGAAAGATGACATCAGTCATGGGGTGACGAAAATATTATATGCCATATCCCGTCGTCAAAGCCGCATCAAGCGGCATAATACATGGTCGTCTGTGATAGCTAGTGCCATTACTATCGGTTTTGGTGGTTCCGTAGGTGCAGAGGCTCCGATTGTGTTGACCGGATCGGCTATCGGTTCTAATTTGGGAAGTGTATTCAAGATGGAGCATAAAACTCTGATGCTGTTGGTGGGGTGTGGTGCGGCAGGTGCTGTGGCCGGTATTTTTAAGGCTCCTATTGCAGGCTTGGTTTTTACTTTGGAAGTCTTGATGATTGATTTGACGATGGCATCATTGTTGCCTCTTCTTGTTTCCTGTGTCACGGCAGCTACTGTTTCTTATATTCTTACCGGTCCTGATGCCATGTTCAAGTTCCATATGGATGAACCGTTTTTGATGGAGCGCATTCCTTCGGCAATTCTGTTAGGCATTGCGTGCGGATTGGTTTCTTTGTATTTTACGCGGGCTATGAATTCTGTGGAGAATATATTTCGTCGATATAGTAATCCGTATATCAAGCTGGCTATAGGCGGTGCAATGCTGAGCATATTGATTTTCTTGTTTCCTCCATTGTATGGTGAAGGATATGATACTATTAATTTATTGCTGAATGGCGTAACCAATCATGACTGGAATACAGTAATGAATAACTCTATCTTTTATGGGTTCGATAATTTGTTACTCGTTTATTTGGCCATGATTGTACTTTTCAAAGTCTTTGCTTCCAGTGCAACGAATGGCGGTGGTGGTTGTGGGGGTATTTTTGCTCCCAGTTTGTTCTTGGGGTGTATCACCGGGTTCATCTTCGCTCATTTCTGTAATGAACTGCATGTAGGTCCTTATATCCCGGAGAAAAATTTTGCCTTGTTGGGAATGGCGGGATTGATGTCGGGAGTAATGCATGCTCCGCTGACTGGTATTTTTCTGATTGCAGAATTGACTGGTGGGTATGATTTGTTCCTTCCGCTGATGATGGTATCTGTCAGCTCTTATCTTACCATTATGATATTCGAGCCACATAGTATTTATTCTATGCGTTTGGCTAAGAAAGGTGAATTGATAACACATCATAAAGACAAGGCCGTATTGACTCTGATGAATATTGACAGTGTGGTTGAAACTGATTTTGAGAAAGTGCGTCCTGATATGGATTTAGGTGAAATGGTTAAAGTCATTTCGCAGGCTAAACGCAATTTGTTTCCGGTAGTGGATGTCAATGGAGAACTTTTGGGCATTGTGGTATTGGATGATATCCGTAATATTATGTTCCGTCAGGAATTATACCATCGTTTCAAGGTGGAAAAATTTATGATTTCTCCTCCGGCACGGATCAATGTTACTGATTCAATGGAAGAAGTGATGAAGAAGTTTGATGATACAAAGGCCTGGAACCTGCCTGTGATTAATGAAGAGGGAAAATACAAAGGGTTTGTTTCCAAGTCCAAAATATTTAATTCGTACCGGCAGGTGTTGGTTGATTTCTCTGAAGATTAAATAATGTAAGTATATGGAAAAGAAAGATTTGCGGATCGTATATATGGGTACTCCCGATTTTGCGGTGGAGAGCCTGAAAAGATTGGTTGAAGGAGGCTATAATGTAGTAGGTGTGATAACTATGCCCGACAAACCGATGGGACGACATGGCAGTGTGCTGCAACCTAGTCCGGTGAAAGAATATGCTGTTTCTCAAGGTCTGAGGATACTTCAGCCGGAGAAATTGAAGGATGAGGCTTTTATAGAGGAACTCCGGTCTTTACAAGCCGATTTACAAATTGTAGTTGCTTTCCGTATGCTTCCCGAAATAGTATGGAATATGCCGCGTTTGGGCACATTTAACTTGCATGCATCTTTATTACCTCAATATAGAGGAGCTGCTCCTATAAATTGGGCGGTGATAAACGGAGATACGGAAACTGGTATTACGACTTTTTTCTTGAAACATGAGATAGATACCGGTGAGATTATCCAACAGGTGCGCGTTCCTATTGCTGATACGGATAATGTGGAAATAGTACATGATAAGCTGATGTATTTGGGGGGAGATTTGGTTTTGGAAACCGTGGATGCTATTTTGAATGGAAGTGTGAAACCTGTTCCTCAGGAAAGTTTGATCCGGCAGGAAACGGAGTTGCGTCCGGCACCGAAAATATTTAAAGAGACTTGCCGTATAGACTGGAATAAAGGTGTGAAGCAGATTTATGACTTTATTCGCGGGCTGTCTCCTTATCCGGCTGCATGGACCGAACTGTGTGTGGCTGATGGAACACGTCAGGTTTTAAAAATATATGAAACGGAGAAAGTTTTTGCTTCCCATGAGATGAATATAGGCGATATCCGTACGGATATGAAGACCTATTTTCAGGTGGCTGTAAAAGATGGTTTTATTAATGTGCTTACTTTGCAGCTGGCAGGAAAGAAACGTATGAATGTGGCTGATTTTTTGAGAGGCTACAGAACTTCGGATAATAATAAGGTAGAATAAATGATAAAGGCTGTATCGAAAGATTTTCGGATACAGCCTTTTCGTTACAATAAGACAAGGAGTTGTTAAGAATCATTTAATTTTTGTGTTGGATATACCTTTCTGTATGAACGGAAAGTTTGTAGATTTACTTTTATTATAACTTACTGTAACGGTTTCTTCGCCATTGTTAATGGTATTCATTTTTATTTTAAATCCTTGTAGCTTACCCTCTTTATATCCGGGAACATCCAATAAAGGGAAGGATACATAACCAGGACTCGGATATTCCTGTCTGTCACCTTCGGCATTGTGGCGTAATTCTACGGCCATATATCCGTTTGCGTCAGGAACAGTTCCTTCTGTGGCTACAAGGCTGATCCGATGTTTGATATTAGAGTTGAAACCTAATATTTGGAACATAAGGGTCAGGTGTGTCTTACCCATAATGGGAGTGATGAGGTTGATTCCATCATGTCCGTAAATATCTTCATCGTTTTCTTTTAGTGTATCCATTGGTTTGGTTAAGATCTTCTGCAAGTAATCTATAGAAATAAAAGGTCCTTTCTTACTTGCATCTCCGGTCGGATTGTCTGCATTTATATAGGTATAAAAAATACGTTGCCCCGGATTATTTGTTTCAAAACGTGTTAATTTATCGGGATTCACTACGTATGCTACTCCATCATTATCGCTTTCTATCATTGCTTCACCGGGTATTTCGCTGGGGGTCACTACGGTTGCTAAAGCGGCGTTAAAAGGCATTTCTGCTTGTATGTCGTAGATGTCATCATCATAGTCATCCAGGCAAGATTGTATAAATGGAATCAGCATTACCATAATTATAACAATAACTGTCGCTTTATATTTTCTCATATTTTCTGTTTCTAGAATTGTTTCTATGGCTTAAATGCGAAGATAGTAAGTTTACTGCTTGTAAAAATGTTAAATCTGCTTAAGCAAAAATTTTATTCTTCCGGATGCAGTATTTTTGCAGTCTTATCATTTATCCAATAAAGAAGTGTCACAAACAATGAATGAAACAGAATTGGTGGAACGTTGCGGCAAGGGTGATAACCTTGCACGCAAGCAATTGTATGAGCGTTATGCCGGGCAATTGATGGCCGTTTGTGTTCGTTATACAGGTGATAGGGAAGTGGCACAGGATGTCTTACATGATGGATTTTTGAATATATTTCGTTCATTCAGTCAATTTACTTATAAAGGAGAGGGGTCATTGAAAGCATGGCTGACACGTATTATGGTAAATGAAGCACTGGGCTATCTTCGCAAGAAAGCTTCTACAAATCAGGAAGTGATAGTCGAAGAGTTACCCGATGTGATAGATGGAGATGAGGATGATTTTGAGCAAATACCCCAATCTGTTTTAATGCAATTCATTAAAGAGCTTCCGGATGGATATAGAACGGTCTTTAATTTATATGTATTAGAAGAAAAGGGACATAAGGAGATTGCTGAAATGCTAGGAATTACAGAACATACTTCATCGTCTCAATTATATAGAGCCAAAACCTTATTAATGAAAAAAATAAATGATTATAGAAAGAGGATATAGGAATGAAAGAAAAAGATAAATGGATAAAAAATTTCCGCACTCGGATGGAAGGCTATTCGGAACCGGCTCCTGCTGATCTTTGGGAACAGTTGGAAAAGGAACTGGATACGGTTCCGAAAGTAATTCCGATGTGGCACCGCTGGCAGGCTGTAGCAGCTGTTGCCTTGTTAGTGGTTGTGTCTTCATTGACCGTATGGTTTTGGCAGTCACCTTCTGCAAACTATTTGGAGAAACAGTCGGCAGAGTTGAATGTAATGCACGAACCCGATGAGTTGGTGCCGGGATCAATCACTCCTGAGCAACCTATGGCCTTGGTAGTTCCTGCTGCCCGCTCTGGGAAAAAACAACATGTAAAAGTTGGTGGGGTTGCTAAGGCAGAGGCATTGGCTGCCGAACAGGAGGTTTTGCTAAATAAAGAGGTGGAAGAGATACAAATAGAGGAAAATTATATTGAAGAGCAGAAAGAGGAATCTGTTATAGTGGAACAAAAACAACAGAAACAGGCCGGCAGATCTTCCTATTCGGCTGCCAAAACGAATTACGCTTACGTGGCTCCTCATAGAAAGAAGGACAGAAACTGGTCGATAGGACTTTCTACCGGTAATGGAACCTTTTCATCCTCGACTAGTATGGATGGATATTTGCCTTTGCCTAATGGCACAAGGAATGCAACAATGAATAGCGCTTATGGAGTGGAAACAAGGGCTGAAATTGATAAGCTGGTTCAGTTCAATAACTTGTCGGAAGGAAAGGATGCGCAGTCTGATATAAAATATCGTATGCCTGTTACTTTTGGAGCTTCCCTTCGTTTTGATTTAAGTGATGATTGGGCTGTAGAAACCGGGGTGACTTATACCCAGCTTTCATCCGAAACACGTTCGGGAACCGAAAAAAACAATTATGGTTGGGAAGAGAAACTGCATTATGTGGGTATTCCTCTGAAAGTGAACCGGAATATATGGAGTAACAAGCGGTTTGAAGTGTATGCCTCGGCAGGTGGAGCGGTAGAAAAATGTGTGTCTGGAAAGCGGAGCATTATCGGCAGTGTTTCTACATCAAATGCAGGAAAAGATGAACAGTTTTCGGGAGGGGAGGAAAATGTCAAAGTGAAACCTTTGCAATGGTCTTTGTCCGCAGCGGCAGGTGCGCAGTTTAAGATTACGGAGAAATTGGGTATTTATGCGGAGCCGGGAGTTGTTTATTACTTTGATGACGGCAGTAATGTAAATACGATTCGCAAGGAACATCCTTTTAATTTTAATATACAGTTGGGTGTGCGGTTTACTTTGCCGAAATAAAATGAATTTTTTCACTGTTCTTATATAAAATATGGTTATCTTTGTTCTGTATAAAAAGAATAAGAACAGTGAACCATGAATAGACCTCTGATATCCCCTTCTTTGTTGTCTGCCAATTTTGCTAATCTACAGGCAGATATAGAACAAATAAATCGTAGTGATGCCGACTGGCTGCATATTGATATAATGGATGGTGTGTTTGTACCGAATATTTCTTTTGGTTTTCCTGTATTGAAATATGTAGCCGAGTTGTGTGAAAAACCTTTGGATGTACATTTGATGATTGTTAATCCCGAGAAATTCATTAAAGAAGTGAAAGATTTGGGAACAATGATGATGAATGTGCATTATGAAGCCTGTGTACACTTGCATAGAGTGGTGCAACAGATAAAGGATGCCGGAATGAAAGCGGCTGTCACATTGAATCCTTCTACTCCTGTAGCTATGTTGGCCGATATTATCCGTGACGTGGATATGGTGTTGCTGATGAGTGTGAATCCCGGTTTTGGTGGTCAGAAATTTATTGTACATACCCTGGATAAGGTGAGGGAATTACGTGAGTTGATAACGAATACAGGTTCGCAGGCATTGATAGAGGTTGACGGGGGAGTGAACCTGGAAACCGGCAGACAGCTTGTAGAGGCTGGAGCGGACGTGCTGGTGGCAGGAAATGCTGTGTTCAAAGCTCCTGATATGTCAGACATGATACATCGGTTGAAATCTCTTTGAGCTTAAAACCAAAGTGCGAAATATAGCGGCTGTAAAGCCTTGTTCCATGTTCCGGTTGACTATACCTCTAGTCGCCGGAATTTTTGTATCCGATCATTTTTTTCAAGGCGCCTTGCCTGTGCTTGTTTCTGGCACGGGAATATTGGGGTGCTTGATTGGCTTGATTGTATTGGTGAAATGGCAAGGCTACCTTTCCCGATGGTTATTTGGAGGCATGGTTTTTATGTTTCTATTTTGTGTAGGGGCATTGTTGCTACAGCAAAAATGGCAACGGGTGGACTATGAATGGTCATCAGGGAAGAATATGTATCAAGGGGTGATAGTGGATGTTCCGCAAGAAAAGGCCAAAACATATCTCTGTAAATTGCGGATAGATAAAGAAATGTCTGAGAGGGGGATGCTTCCTGTTAATCGTATGATACTAGTCTATATTATGAAAGATAGTCTTTCTGTAAATTTACGATGTGGAGACCATTTGAACTTTTATACACGTATCTCGACTCCTGAAAGAGAGGTGATTCCGGGAGAATTTGATTATGCGGCTTATCTTTTCAGACAGCAAATTAGCGGAACGGCCGTAATCTTTCCGGGGTATTGGCAATGGACAGGCAAGAAATCGGCATTGACATGGAAACAGCGGACAGGTGTATGGAGAGAGAAAATACTGGACAGTTATCGGAAGTGGGGATTCTTGGGAGATGAATTTGCCGTATTGTCGGCTTTGACTGTTGGCTATAAAGAGGAACTGAGTGAGGATTTACGTGAAACTTATCAAGTGGCGGGAGTGAGCCATATCTTGGCTTTGTCAGGAATGCATATAGCTGTTTTGTGGGGATTATTGTGTTGGATATTGCGTCCGCTGGATAGAAGTTGCCTGCTGCGATGGGTAAAGTGTGGCATTATTGTGTTGTTGTTATGGACATTTGCTTTTTTAGTGGGCTTGCCTCCCTCGGTTATACGGGCGGTGGTAATGTGTATGTTAATGACAGTGGCACGTGCGGCAGGAGAACGGACTTTGTCATTGAATACCTTGTCTGTAGCGGCATTCTTTATGCTGCTTTACAATCCTTTTTATCTTTTTGATACCGGGTTCCAGTTGTCATTTCTGGCTGTACTTTCAATTTTGTTTGTTTATCCTGTCATTTCCCGGTGTTGGCGGGTGCGTCACCCTGTACCTCGTTATATTTGGGGGATAGTGGTGGTTTCGCTGGCGGCACAGTTAGGGACAGCTCCTGTGGTTATTTATAAATTCGCTTATTTTCCTGTTTGTTTTTTACCGGCCAATTTGATAGTGGCACCTTTAGTATTTGTTATAATTTATGGATCGGTAGCAAGTTTTGTCTTGTCTCCTTTTACGGTATTGCATATATGGGTGGTAAAAGGATTGAACGGGGTGTTGTGGTTGCTGAATAACAGTATGCAATGGGTGGGGGATTTGCCTATATCACATTCCGGCGATATACATTTGTCTTTGTTTCAGGTTGGTATTCTTTATGTATTATTATTTGTGTTATTATCTTATCTGTTATCTCCTTCACGGAAATCGTTGATTACTGTTTTGTGTGGAATCAATCTTTTTATAGGATTTTCAGGTTGTCTATATTATATGAAAGAAGAGTCTTTTCAGTTAATCCTGGCTCATTCGCAAGTAAAAGTTTGTCCTCAAAAAGATGTTTGGCAACAGGATAGCATTTATCATTATAAAGGTATGAATATATGTGTTTTGGTGGATAACCGCTGGCGGAGCAGATCGGTTGATAGTTTGTTGGATATTGATTATATGTACTTGTGTAAAGGTTTTAAAGGAAAAATTGCCCCATTACAAAAAATATTTAAAATAAGGACGGTCATACTGGATGCTTCGCTCGGTGGGTATAGATTGAATTTGTTAAAGGACGAGTGTAGAGGTTTGGGATTGGATTATATTGATATGTCTCCGAAAGGTTCTTACCGTATTCTTCTGTGAATAAAGAATTAATTTGTAAATTTGCCATTTCAAAAGAAAAAGATTGAATATGTTATCAAAAGTAATTGCACAGGCTAATATAGACCATGCCGAAAAATGGTTTGAAAGAGCTGATAAAATAGTTATTGTTACCCATGTGTCACCGGATGGTGATGCCATTGGCTCCTCGTTAGGATTATGGCATTTCTTGGAATCACAGGAAAAGACGGTGAATGTCATTGTTCCCAATGCTTTTCCGGATTTTTTGAGATGGATGCCGGGAGCCAAGGATATAATCCGGTACGATAAATATACTGAATTTGCCAATAAGCTGCTGAATGAGGCAGATGTGATCTGTTGTCTGGATTTCAATGCTTTGTCTCGTATTGATGCGATGGCGGATGCTGTGGCTCAGTCGCCGGCACGTAAAATGATGATTGACCATCACCTTAATCCGGAAGCCTTTTGTAGAATCATTATTTCTCATCCTGAAATATCTTCTACATCGGAATTGGTTTTCCGGTTGATATGCCGTCTGGGGTATTTTGAGGATATCACCAAGGAAGGTGCTGAATGTATTTATACGGGGATGATGACCGATACAGGTGGCTTTACTTATAATTCTAATGACCGTGAGATTTATTTCATTATCAGCGAACTGCTTTCGAAAGGCATTGATAAGGATGAGATTTATCGTAAAGTTTATAATACATATTCTGAGGGACGTTTACGCCTGATGGGATATGTGCTGTACGACAAGATGCAAGTATTCCCTCAGTTCAATTCGGCATTGATTTGGCTGACAAAAGAGGAACAAAGTAAATTCCAGTATGTAAAAGGAGATACGGAAGGGTTTGTGAATATTCCACTTTCCATAAAGAATATTATTTTCTCCGTATTCTTGCGTGAGGATACGGAAAAGAATATGATAAAGGTATCTCTGCGTTCTGTAGGTGCTTTCCCTTGTAATAAAGTGGCTGGCGGAATTTTTTAT
>ENA-OPNV01001041-OPNV01001041.1-human-gut-metagenome-genome-assembly--contig:-NODE-1041-length-13460-cov-2.161954_pt1 | contig 13460 bp, 13 predicted proteins | sample MGYA00241542_ERZ501781 | MGnify/ENA primary metagenome ERZ501781 (study PRJEB25962, sample SAMEA2042609) | human gut metagenome | biome: human gut; feature: human-associated habitat; material: faeces...
TCGCAGCCGTACTTAACGGAAAGAAGGTCAAGGGTGTCAGCGCCGTCGACGTGACGTGGATCGCCACCGACAAGGACGGCAATATCAAGGTCGCCGTCTCATACGATGTCACGAAGGCGCCGACGGGCGGATCAACAGCCGACATCATCAATGGGTCCGGCGGACATGTGATCGCTGATGACATCTGGTCCACCGATGGCGTGCATGACCAGGGCTATGACCAGAATGCCGGCACCGTGAAGAAACCGGACGGAACCCCTATCTCGACTGGAGCCAAGTCAGAGGAGAAGAAAGAATCCGACGACAAGGACCAGAAGTCCGATGACTCCAAGAAAGAGGATAACAAGTCTTCCGACTCGTCGAAGTCTGACAGCAAGGGAAACTCCTCCGACTCGAAGCAGAATTCCGGCAATTCACAGGGTTCCGGCAGCAATAATTCCTCTTCCAACAGCGGTAGCCAGAAGAAATGGGTTGCCGAGCAGGGTCACTGGGAAACCGACTACAGCCAGGTCTGGGTACCGAACGTGGTATACACGCGTCATCCTCGTTTCTGGGTCAATCATGGTGGTACTATGGTAGGGCCCTTCGATTCATCCGATGCCGCCTACGCTTGGATTATTAACGATGGCGAAAACGGCGGTATCGGTGGATCCGTTGTAGATGATTCGTATACCACCTCTGAGGACCAGGGACATTATGAACAGCAGGCTACGGGACAGCATTGGGTTGTCGACGTCGCCGGTCACTGGGAGTAATGTACATTTGTTCCCCTTCTCTTACGTTCGGTGAATACATTGTAGCATAGTACTACGGTGTTAGACGTGAGAATCATATAGCTGCATGAGAAAAGACCTCGGAGTTTGATCCGGGGTCTTTTTTGCAGACTGAAATGATAACTGATACAATCAGCAAAGGCGCGGGGCGCACTGAAACCCTACCCGAGTTTTCGGGGAGGTGGTCATATGGACATGCTACGTCTTTTAGTCGTTGCGCTCCTGCTTACGACCGTGCAGATCATTCTGGGTCGTTAAATTCGACCTATTAAATGACTGAAGCCGCCCCTGCAAGGACGACTTCAGTGACGAGGTGAAAGCCTCAAAACCTGTTTCTATCCACGTAGGGCGCCGGTTCTGCAAAACCGTTAAGCGCACCCTCGCGTCATCTTTAGTATAGCTGCTACCAATATTTCTACCGGTTAGTTTTGAAAATTCCCAAAAACTTTCCTGCAAAACCAATCATTGTCTTCCGTGATAACCCAGAAACGGTATCTGCAGTCTCAATTCCTATGCCATTCTTTTCTACGGCGTTGAGCCATTCGGCACGCTTGCGAGCAGACATCGTTCAAGGATCCGATTCCACTTTGAAGGAACGGTGCCCCGCAATTCCGACAAATACCGATGTTCAAAGAGTCCCTGTAGACAATCCGATATAGCAATTCTGCAAACAGGGAATTGCGCTTCACGCTCGGCACCGGGCGATCGGAAAATCGTGCAGACGTGTCGGTTTCCCACCCTAGGCTTATCTGACCGTATGAAACAGCAAGGTTCGAAACGGAGCCGATCAACGCATTTATGATATTTTCCGCATCGCTTCGTTGCGAACAGCCAACTTGCGTACAAAGCAAATAGTTCCTTTCTGTTTTGTCGTTCCACCCATCGAATAGACCTCTATATTTCTCGGAAGAAACAGACGATGTAAGGATAAAGGCCGATTCGCTCTCGTCATAAGAGGTGGATCCGAATACCTCGGCATAGATATCTTCGGTTCCAAAATCACCGATCTTTTCCCGATGAGTCAAAATCCCGACTAGCTGCTGATAGGAACGATAGTCCGTCAACTTATCCGCTAACAGCCTGCAGACTCTTTTCCCCGATGAAAAAAAGGATTAAATGCAAATGGAATACACCAGAGAGTTTTATCAAGACACTCAACATAGCAGCGAGCGAAACCCGTGTCCTCCATCGGTGCATCGGAACCGGCAGCAAGAAAACTGAGCAGCTTGGCAACCAAGAAGATGACAGAACGCGCCATGCTCCAATCGGCAAGAGTCTCCACCGCGACCATAGTAGAATCTGGATCCGCGTTACCGAGTACGTCCGTGAGCCATTGACCATTGCATGGGATTCGCTTGGCTGCACTTCGTGCTGAAGCTATGCTCGATTCTAAGACCGTGTTCGCGCTCAACTCGGTCTCATATCTGAGCAATTCAGGAACAGGCGGTCCAAAGTGTATACCACATGAACCGGACATTATTTCTTCGATACTGTATAACCGCCTGCCAGTTATGGGATCAGCCGATGAAGGCAGCAACGGAGGGAGCGCGGTTATAGCATCAACGAGAGTTATCGGCCTCCGCGCCGTCAAGAGGGAGTTGATCTTTCCGGTTTCCATTCCAATGATTTCGTCTTTCGAGAGAAGATCTTTTGAAATAGGCCTGATGACAATATGCATCCCAAGATCATTGGTACCGATCGCCGCTTTTTCCATTTTGCACTACCTTTCCTTTTTGCCATAGCAATAGGGACAGCCTTTCCCTGCCGCCCTTGAATATATGGCAGCCTCCCACTCATGCCCGCACTTTCCCAGCCACCACGCCTTCTTATTGGATTTTCCGGCAATCTGCATCGGGCGAAGCCTACCGTTCTTCGTGGGATGCCATTCGGCGGCCAGACTTGGATTCACCGTGACGAGGTCGTTAACGCCTTCGACGACATGTCTCTTTGAACAATGGGGACATCCAATTCCCCTGCTCCTATTTCCGATTACCGCCTCCCACTCATGCCCGCATGTTCCTTTCCACCAGACCTTTCGGTTGGATCCGGCAGTCACCTGCGTCGGTCGAAGGCAGTTATTCTTCGTCGGATGCCACTCTGCTGCCAAATCCGGATTGACTGTCGCCAGGTCATTTTGACCGACGATTAGCTTTGCCATTTAGTTGACCTTCCCCTTTAACCAGTCTACAGCTCATCGGTTATCGAGCTTAAAAAAGAGTCGCCCGGAAAAGACGACTCTTTAGACCTATCAGCTTGAGATCGCACTACTTCTCTTCTGCTTTGCGAGGTACACGAGTCATCCATTTAGCCATGACAGGCTGTTTGACCGGTTCGCCATCGAGATTCACACCGCTGACAAAAAGCCAACGTTTGGTATACGGTCCGAGAACAGTCCATGCACGCCCGTCCTCACCATACAGAATGTCGCCGAACATAATCGGCTTCCCGTCCGCATCGACAATCTCCCTACGCGCCATCGCGTGGCAGAGCCTACGGAAATTTTTGAAGCGGCGGGATATCTTTTTATATTCGCCTTCAAGCGTGTTGAACTCGTGGCGCAGAGAGTCCAGATCGTTTTGGAGCTTCCCGGTCTCTTCGGCCTGTTCAACCAAAGAATGTAAAGCTTGCTTAGCAGCTTCTCCCGATGCACCGGGAAACACGCTATCAATTGCGAATTCAATCGAACGGATGTCTTTATCGGTCACTTTCCTTTTGCCCATAGCCACTCCTATCAGCCAGGTTTTATTTATCGTCGAAAGCAATTGTATCACAATACTACGACACCATAATTAGACACTTGAAATTAGCGCGAACGTTCCAACATGTATTCAGTCAGCCAACGTCGAAAAGCATTGAGAAACGGTTGGCTATTCTGCGTGTCGGCCCATCCACAGAAGCCGATGAAACCGTCAGAGTTAAAGCTTATCGCCTCGCGACCGTTCCACTGGTCAAGACAGTCGATCTTGATATATGCCTTCTCAAGACCGCCTTCCGGCTTCATTTTGCAGCACAGACTGTCAGACTTCCGACGTGGCGTCATGAAGTGCGGGGTCATCCCGGCGCGGTGAGACCTGGCGCACTCGATGGCGATATAGCCCTGGAGGGCATCGAGATCGCAGTGGCGTATATCGTCGTAAGCGAAACCGAGTGACGTGAAAAGCTCGCGGCAGAACGCGGAAGTTAGAACTTGCATGATGGAGTCTTTCTATTTGAGGTGGTTGGATGATACTATGATAGCATAATAGGTAATGCGATATCGCATAATTGCGTTGTCACACTTACAACGTCAGCCTTTTAATAAGGTTTGTAATGAAAGGAAGTCCGCATTGAGTCGAGATAAGATTGCCGTCATCATTCCCTGCTATAACGAGGCTCTTGCCATCGGCAAGGTAATCGATGACTTCCGCCGCGAGCTACCCGAGGCGTCTGTCTACGTTTACGACAACAACTCGACCGACCCGCTCGCGAGGCGCTGTCGTCAGACTCGAACCCCGCCAAGGCAAGGGAAACGTCTGCAGACAGATGTTTCGCGATATCGATGCCGACTGCTATCTCATGGTTGATGGCGACGATACTTATCCGGCCGAGGCGGCTAAAGCCCTATGCGAGCCGATTCTTGCTAAACAGGCCGATATGGTCGTGGGCGACCGTCTATCCAACGGCGCCTATGCACAGCAGAACGCCCGCGCGTTTCATGGCTTCGGAAACGATTTGGTTCGCTTCATGATTAAGTGGATCTACGGCTATGCCTATTCCGATGTCATGACGGGGTATCGGGCCATGTCCAAGCCCTTTATCAAGACGTTCCCCGTCCTTTCCGAGGGTTTCCAAATCGAGACCGAGCTCTCGATACATGCCGTCGATCATCGTTGGCGCATCCTGAACATTCCGATTGACTACCGCGACCGCCCCAAAGGTTCGGTCTCTAAATTGAATACGGTGAGTGACGGTCTGAAGGTGATCGCCATGATCGGCACGCTGTTCAAGGACTACCGCCCGTTAAAGTTCTTCTCGCTGATCGCTTTGGCGTTCTGCATCGGGGGTCTATGTGCCGGCATGCCTGTAGTGAGTGAGTACCTTGCCACCGGCCTCGTGCCCAGACTCCCGACAGCCATCTTAGCCGTGGCGTTCATGTTTATTGCCGCCCTCTCTCTGGCTACTGGATTCATTCTGGATGCCGTGGCGAAAGTCGAGCGCAAACAATGGGAGCTGCGCGTATACCGCCAAGCTGAGAACGAGTGATATTTCTCAATGTAAGATGCTAGCTCTGTTTTTAATTTTAGCTTTCCATGCCCGCAGTTTTTACCCCTAACCAAAACCTTCTTTTTATTGGTTATATACCTTCCGATCACCTCGACTGACGGATTGGAAAGCGATAGTTCCTGCACAAACTGTTCGTGCGTCTTTCTGGACCTCAGACTGTGATTTATGGCTTTGCAGTTCGGACACCCATACCCCGACAGCAGGTTGCCCGCACTCGCACTCCATTCATGGCCGCACGTTTTGCATCTCACCTTGATTTTGCAGTCGCGCCCACGGTATTCCCCAAGCACCTCAATCGTGTTCGTCACCGCCGTCAACTCAGCGATAAAGTCTTCTGGTGTCTTTTTTCGAGAATGCCGGTGCGCTTGGGCTGATACCTTTGCAAACTCGTCGGTAGACAGAGCCGGTAGATCAGCGCATTCTAGCAGCAGGTTCAACAGGGCATGAAGCTCCTTTCGATTCCGAGTAAGACTGAGCGGCGAGCGGAAAGTCAAGCACTCCATACCATAGGGCTGGGCCTCATCCTCGGGAAAGGCGTCGTAGATCTCTATCAGTCGGATACCCCTGCTTTCGCACATATCCGCCTTTTTCCTATCCCTATCGATACGATTTCGATGCCAGTGCCATGCTCCATATTCGACCGCCAGCGACTTCTCAGGTACATACACGTCCAGCTCGCTACCGATCGCAACGCGATCTCGTGACAAAACCGAGCCGTCTTCCAAACGTGCCTGAAAGGCAAGAAAGACGCACTGCTCCACGTATGACGTTTGAGAATGATTGCAACACGGACACCCATTGCCACGCAAGAGCTCATTCGGGCTTACCAACCATTCATGTCCGCAAATCTCACAACGGCACCGGATTTTCCACTTGGATCTTACGTACGGTTCAAGCGGAGTCACAAATGGGTTTACCTCAGCAAGCTCCGCCAGGAATTCTTCATTCGATTTGACAAGTGACAGGCCGCGCCTGTTTTCCCAGCAACGTGGGCATCGGTTGGGATTATCGAGGATTGCCCCCGGGGCAGCCTTCCATTTGTATCCGCATTCTCCGCACCTTACCAGGATTTTCGTCCTATTGTCGACATAAGGCTCAAGGGGAACGATTTTCGAGTTGTTCGCAGCAAGTTCCTCTAGAAACTGCCTGTCGCTCTTTTTTTCATGCGGATGCGAGCAAAGGGGGCAATTGGACCCTTGTGATCTATTGCTGATAACGGCTTTCCATTCGTTGCCGCACTTAGAGCAAACCCACCATACTTTTTTACCGCTACCTGCCGTTACTTGATCTGGAGATAAATCCCCGTTCTTCGTGGGATGCCACTCGGCGGCGAGTTTGGAGTTGACCGTCGCGAGATCGTTAAAACCCTTAAGTATTTTCCTTCCCGAACAGAATGGACAGCCGTTACCACTTTTTCGGTTCGCGACAGTAGCCTCCCATTCATGACCACATTTACCTATCCACCACACCTTCTTGGCGCAATGGGCCGTTACCTGATCGGCATGTAAGTCGCCGTTTCTCGTGGAATGCCATTCCGTGGCGAGGTCGGAATCGACTGTAGCAAGGTCATTGTATCCGGAAAGTAATTTATGTCCGCTGCAGTATGGACAACCACTTCCGGTCGTTCTCGATGATATCGTCGCCTCCCACTCATGCCCGCACTTTCCCAGCCACCATACTTTCCTGCTACTTTTGGGCATAATCTGATTGGGATACAAGGGTCCATTTTTGTTCGGATGCCATTCAGCGGCTAGGCCTGGATTTACAGTCGAAAGATCATTGACGCCGGAGATAGCGCGCTGCCCCGCACAATAAGGACAGCCGCTTCCCTTATTCCTGCTGGAAACCGACGCCTCCCACTCGTGACCGAGATGGCACTTCCACCATACCTTTCTCTTAGTTCCGGCGCCGACCTGCGATGGCAAGAGCAAGCCGTTCTTAGTCGGATGCCACTCCGATGCCAAATCTGGGTTGACTGTCGCAAGGTCATTTTGACCGATGATTAGCTTTGCCATTTAGAGGATCCTTCTTTTCGGTTCTCGTAGTGCTGCTTAATTTGCTAAATTCGCTCCTCATGCGAACCATGCTCTGCTACATTGCGCTGACTAGCCAACGATTCACATGAGTCCCTTGTTTCAAGGACTTTGTTAGTTAATGATCTCGCCCTATCGATGCTCTCTAATCTGCGCTGCAAGGTGACGACATCCAGCAGCAAAGGAAAAGTTCCAGATGCCTACAGCGAGACAATCGGCAAAGTCTATGTTTTCGATTGGTCGAATTACCCTACCGGGAGCTATCGCCCGCATTTTAATGGAAACTCGCTCGCATGCTGCGCTGCCCCCTATGACTCCTCGACTCAGATTCCAAGTCTGGGTGAAGGGGATTACGCCTCCATCGTCTTTGACAACGAGCTTTCCGATATCCCACAGGGCAATATCACCTACAGATGGTTTAAATGCGCCGGCCTCGGAAACGGCGCCCAGCTTGTTGCCAAGGAACTCGGCTCCAGCCCCTCTCTGTCTCTCTCAGGTTTACAAGGCTCGTGCATCAATTGCGAGGTGACCTTGACCGTTAACGGGAAAAGCAAGACATTTGTTCCCAAAGCAATTTGCAACGGCAAAGTAAGCGACGGTATCTACGTACGTCCTAGAATCGGTTAAAATCCCAGAGGATCCCCGAGGTATGGAGTTTGGAAAAACAGTTTGGGTAAAAGTCAATTCCTTGAAACGGCTCCTTGACGCCCATAAAAAGAAAACAGCGTGCAGCCGCCCTCGCTTCGGGGGCGCTGCGCATCTTTTTGAATTGAATGAAGACAAGACACAGCCGATCGTCCTCACCAGGCTATGGGACAGAAAGACGGTTCACAAATGAGGGTTCCTTTTGGACTTGATGAGCACGGCAATGCCGTATGGGCAGACCAAATCCCCTACGACCGCAATGGGTTCAAGTGCGGACTTGTCTGTCCCGATCCGAATTGCGGGAAACGACTCAAGGCAGTCCGATGGTCGAAGGACGACCCGGAGAGAGGCATCCACTATTTGGCCCACGAGGCGAACAGCCGGTGCGCGGTCGAGTCGAATCCAGAGTCCCTTCTCCACCTGGAGGCAAAAGCCGTCCTTCAAGGGCTCATCGGCCATGATTTCTACCTCCCCAACCTGTCACTCATCGATAGCGTCCCGCATACGTCACGCTATCGGAACGCCGGCAAACTCGAATTCAAGAAGTATGGCAAACTGACAGTCCTTCCAGTTCCCGGCTCTTCTGTCCTAAAGTTCGGTCCCGAAACATACAAATCGTTCATTCCCGGTACCGGTTGCATGACTAAAATCGAGGATGTCAAAACAGAGCGCGATTGCGGCGCGATGTGCCCTGAAGGTCTTATTCCGGATGCGGTCGCACTGCTGTCGCATGCCGATACGGAGATCTGGGTCGCCATCGAATTCCGCGTCAGCCATCCGAAAGCCATCGAGGACGTGCGGAAATATGCCACCGTGGATTTCCCGGTCATGGAAATATCCATCACAGATGACATCGCAAATGCGGAGGATACCAGAAAGAGCCTGGCAGAACGAATTACAGGAACCGGCCATGCGACGCGTTTCGCCGGTCGCGAATGGCTCTACTCTCCTGCAGCTAAAAAGATTCTCAAGCGTAGCTGGCATATCGAGGCAGAACCATCCGCTAAACCGCTCCGCCATAAAGGAACAGATCTCATAAGGCTGGAGACACCGCTTCCGGCAATCACGGTCTATGCCGTAAAAGGCGCACCGACAGGTGAGACCTCATGGGACAACATCGACCTCACACTCCGCGAGATCTCCGAAGCGACCGTCGAGAAGCAAGAAGAGGCACTGAGGAAGAAAAGGTCACTCAGTTCCAGATGCCCTTCCTATAAAAACGGCGCACCCGCCGGCCGACAAATAAAGCAGACCAAAGATACCGGTTTTGAAACGCCGACGAAACCGCACGGGATTCTCGGAAGGCTAAAAGGCCTCTTCGACAAATTTCGGAAGTGAAATTCGCAAACGTTTGCGAATTTGGAAAGTCCACACGAAAACGGGCTGAGAAATCGCTATTATGGTTAAGAGCACGAGTTTGATCCCCTTTCTCGTGCAGGGACATCTTCTTCCCACCGATGGATGTGCCCGCTCCCCAATCTCGGGCGCATCCATCACCCATTTTGCAAATATACCAATATCCGCGTAGTCGTCATATACCATCGCCGGGCTCGATCTCTTCTCATGGTCAGAGTCCTTTTCTTCAATGCGAAGTGGTAGAATCTTACAAAAGGTATTCAAAGAAAGGACTTATGCAATGGTTCCGAAAGTAGACCCATCGAAATTTCCAGAAATGTTGAACGCTATTACGGAGAACGTCCGAGGCAGCTATGCGGGAATGGTCTTTATCGACGATCCTGAAGATCTGGCCTCATGGGGGTTCACTAAAGAACAACTTGATGAACTGGACTCTTTTGCACAAAAATATGGATTGACTGACGTTCTCGAAATCAATGAATGGAATCCTGATTCTAAGCCAGACTATATCCTTTCGGCATTTTCCGGCCTCGTGGATAAGATCGACGATTTGCAGGGACGAATCCGACCAAAAGCCGATGATGTCTCGATTGAGAACTTTATCTACCTGAATCAAATGAAGGCCGATGTCCCCGAACCGGACCAGCTTGCCCATGCTGAAGAGAATGACCATATCTTCGGTTTGATCTCTAAATTTGCCGAGGGACAGGACGCCGCATTCGTCGTGCAAAAAGTCAACTTCTCCGGAACGAAACAAATCGGTGAACCCGAATACGAGCTTCTTCCTCTCGGTCCCGCTTCCGGTGAGGACCTTGCCGATTTCACCGAGTGGTTTATGGACGATTTCAAGAGCGGTGTCGACTTTGGCTGCGATGAGAACCGCGAGCACCTTGCCATGCTCGCCCATACCGGATTCTATCGTGAAGGCGAGTATGTGGATCAGCTGCTTACCTTCCACCAACTTGATTTTTCCAATGCCCATACCGTGACGGAAAAGTTCTCCTTTGAAGGTCGTCCGGAAAGCAATGAGTTCATAGGCGATCTCGACCAGCTGTTCCATGATCCAAATTCACTCATCAGCTCGTCAGACATCATCGATATTATCGAAAACGGACCGGTCGGCGGTGTTTCCAGCGGTGAAAAGCCCTGCCATGAACACACGAGGCTTTCCGATAAAGCCGAAACCACCAAATCTGCCTGCAGCAAGATCGCCGAATCTGAACAACGTGAGCGGGGAATCGAGAAGCCGACCCAAATCGAGGCAAAATGATCAGCGAACGCGACCTTAGGCTTGCAAAGGCAATCGTCGACCCATATATCGGGCAGGACATTATCGCTACCGCCGTACTCGGGACGAAGCTCGGGAGCATGCTGAACGAGAACGCATACCGTGAAGTCGTCAACAATGCCCAAAGGCTTATCGATGGAACCGAGTGTATTCCGCAGGGCAAGACGCTCGAGTTCATTTTGAGAAAGCGATACGTCGAGACGATCAAGACCAATCGGAAAAGCGATTTGTCTCTTTCCAAGATGCGTGGGCTGTTGAAGGGCAATCGTGCCGTCGTGCGAGGCGACTGCGAGACGACTAACGAGAAGACTTACGATGAGCGTTAAATGCGGCGCCTTCGGCACCTATGATCCGCTCGCAACGCTCGCTGACGGATTACTTTCTTAGGAGGGAACATGTGGCAGGAAAAGCTTCAGGACGCGGTGACATCCCATCCCTGGCTTGAGCCGCATCAAGACATCAAGCGAAAGCCTCAAGCACCGGGGATGCAATTGGTAGATTGGTACGGCTTCACCGTGCCGAAAACAGAAAAAAAGATGTTTCTCAAGCAGTCCGCCCGCCGTGAAGATCTCCTTGTTGTCGGCGAGGTCGACAACATCCACTCTTTTTTCGACGACTACGAGACGGAATGGAGATCGAATATCCTATTCGATGATCTCGACGAGGCGCTGCGCTACTGCGAGGACGTCCGTTCCGGTTTCATCTCCGATATCCAGCTGCATTCGAGTTTCATCATGTACAAAGAGCCGGGATTTAAAGCCATGCCGGGTGGCGGCTTCGCCGGATGGAGCGATCTATTCTATGCGGCTCACGGCAACCTGGAATATGCCAACAAGCTCCTTTTCGATTGCCAAGCCGGTGATCGCGACGGCATGGACCCGCGCCGATGCGCAAGGGAAGACTTGATCAACGGAGTCATTGCCGAGTTCGGCAGCGAGTACATCATGACCGGAGATGCCGGCCAGAAGAACCGTCTGAACAGCGCGGAGATCTTGCGCTTCGAACTCGATAGGGTCCCGACTGACGGAAATGGGCATATCACCGGGTATTACCATGGTTTCCCTCTCGGTACGAGCCTGGAGGATATCAGTGCGGCGATCGACGACGTAGACAAAGTCGAAAATGGCCATCCGAACAGGATCGATATTCCCGAAAAACCAGAGGATATCGAGATGGAACAAAACACAGGCGTTTCCAAGGAAAAGCCTCCCGTCGCCGAAATGGAAGATACTTCCATTCGAGAGCCCAAAAGCCATCCCACACAACCGAAGAAGCCGGTCTGGACGAACCTTGAAGTTCCTCCCGACAGTGTAATTCTCCTCACAGGTGTCTCAAGGAAGACGGACAGGTCATGGTATCGTGCCGATTGCACTCTCGGAGAGGAATCTTCAATCAAGCCAGGTGGCAAATTTAAAATCCTGCTGAGTGAGAGGCAGTACGCACGCGCCGACGCCCAACAAAAGGCCGGTAAACCGGTCAGTCTCGGACTGAAAACCGACAGGTATCCAGATGGAGTCGAAATCGACGGCGAGATGATCGCACTTGAAGACCTTGCCGCCGATATCAATGTCCGAAAAACCGACTCACTGCCCAAAAGTCCCGAGGAGTATCGCACCGCCACGGAACAATCCTTTACCGGGAACGAATGGGTGAATTTTCGCTTCTTCCCAGACCTAGTCGCCCTTTCAAAAACCATCGACCCCGACACGGCAAGGACGGATTATCGTGCCGATGTGACGTCCGAAATCGCCGGGCGAAACTGCTCATTTACCCTGCATCTCGCAAAATGGCAGTACGATAAGGCCGTCAAGGCCCAAAACCAGAACTCCCCTATCCATATCGGGATGAAGCTTAAATATATAAAGGGCGGCGTAATTCCAGTCCAGTTCGAAGATGAGCAGTCCACCCATAACTATTCTCCAAAGAAACTCGAAGAAAGCCTGCCGAAGGTGCAGAAAGCACGTTCCGGCAGCGGGTGTAGGCAGGGAAAAGGAAACCGTGTATCCTCCTATCAAGACCGATCCTATCGTTTCAAAACGAAGGAAGTATATGAACGTGGACTCCCAGGAACACATGAAAGCAGGAACTGAACATGAACGAAAACTCAACCATATCGAACGCTTATGATGGCAAGCACGATGAATACGGTCATGATCTACCCAGGTGGATGAATTTCGAGCATGTCATCGATATTGGTGAGGCGGACCCGACTCAAACGGCAACCGACTATTACGGCTTTGAACTTCCCAATGGCGTCGCAATGGTCATCCAGAGCCAACCAAGCCATAGGGATCATCCTTTCATCGTCTACAGTTACGGCGATGGAGCCTGTTTCCATGACGATGTCGAATTCGATTCGCTCCGCACAGCGATTAGCTATGCATCCCAGCTCCACAGCGGAGCAATCGATCCAGATTACCTGCGCGTCGAATATACGCATGATGAATATGAAACACTTTGCTGGCGCGATTTCTACCAGGCGGCACACGGTAATATCGAATACGCCTCACGTCTCGTCGACCAGTGCAACGGCGGATTTCGAGAAGGGTTCGGCCCGTATGCCTGCGCAGCCGAAGACTTCGCTGAAGGCGAAATCGTCAATTTCAACAACTGCTACGTCATTACGGATGCGAACGGACCGGATACGAAGGAAATCGCCGCAAAAAGGATTTGGGATGAACTCGGAGATGTCTGCATAGACGATAATGAATGTATCGATTCGGAATTCTACGGCTACCCTATCGGGACATTTCGGGAAGACATCTGGCATGACATCGAGGACCAGCTTGGAGTCCCGATCCATGCACTGATGTTTCCCGATAATGCAAATAAGGACATGACTAATGAAAGGAGTCTTACTATGTCCAACGAGAATAAGAACACCAATGTCAAGGAAGAGACGACCTGGACGAACTTCAAGTTCTTCAATAATCAGGTCAAACTCAAGGTCATCGAGAAGGACGACCGTCAGATGTATCTGGCAGATTGCCGCTTCATGCCGGGTTCTGCCGCAAACGGCATCGATCTCGGCGATCAGAACGGCATCTCCGGCCATATGACCGTGTTCCTCACCGAGAAGCAGTATTTCAAGGCTGCTGAGCA
>ENA-OPNV01001049-OPNV01001049.1-human-gut-metagenome-genome-assembly--contig:-NODE-1049-length-13381-cov-4.144304_pt1 | contig 13381 bp, 10 predicted proteins | sample MGYA00241542_ERZ501781 | MGnify/ENA primary metagenome ERZ501781 (study PRJEB25962, sample SAMEA2042609) | human gut metagenome | biome: human gut; feature: human-associated habitat; material: faeces...
CAAACTGAATATCCCGGTAGATTTTTATCTATACTACATAAGTACGCCTTATTTCGACGACTAAACTATCAGACTCATGGGAATACAGAAGATTGAAATCGGGGATATTTTTGAAGTCCCCACGGCAATAGGGAATGCATATATCCAATACATGGCCGAAGTAGACCAAACGACATTGATACGCTTGCTTCCGGGGGTATACCATGAACCTGTCGATTTGGAAAAATTAGCACAACAGAAAGAACGATATATCTGTTTCGTTCCGTTGGGAATAGCTTTACGAAGAAAATACATTCGCAAAGTCGGCTTTTCCGAAGTCAAAAAGTTCAAAGTCCCTAAATATTTCAAAACAGTAGAAACGGTTTGCGGAGTGTTCAAAGGGTGGGTTATAGTCAATAACCATACTTTGGAGCGAAAACTAGTAAAAAAACCGACAAAAAAGCAACAGAAATATCCTCCTTATGGAATCTGGGGTATAGAATTTTTAATAGACCGCATTGAAAAAAACTGGAACCCGGAAACTTGGGAAGACGAAAGAGTATAAATATATATTTTGTAGGCGATTAACTTTAATGAATTAATCGCCTTTCATTTTTTTTGAGAATATTTTGTTTTTTAATAAATATTCCCTTTCTTTGAGAAAAGAAACACCCCAATTTGCGTACTATGAAATTCTATCGAAATACCATGCTGATATTTTGTGCATTATTAGGATTCTCAAAAAAACTCCATTGCACAATCAATGCCATTTGGAGATGATAAGTAGCCTTACTTTCAAATAAATGATATAATTATTATGGGCTTATTAAAAAATAGAATAATAGAAATGGGATGCGATTTTTGGATCGATACCGAAGAAGATGCTCCCTCGGTCGTAACCCGTATGACCGGTATACAACCCTCGTGGGCCACAACAAAAGGCGAAATATTCAGAACAAGACCCCACAATGCAATACCCGGTAAGGTAATACCCGGAAAGTTCTTTAAACAAAACCTGTGGGAATTATCCGGTACTGCCTATTTTGAAAAAGACGACCATCTGATACCTTTCAAATCGATCGATATGCTCGAAATGATCGAGAAACAGAAAAGCTCTTTCCAAAAGATTTTTAGAAACTACAAATACAAATGCCTCCTCCATTTCTGTTATGTCAACCGGCATAAACTTCAATTCCGTATTCCACCGGAACTGTGGAAGCGTATCGCTCCGTACGGATTGTTGGTCGACTTCGACCTGTACCTGTTCAGTAAAAGCAAGAAAAATAACATTAACCGAATCAAGGCCGGAACCGAGATGGGCTGTACGCTCTATATCGAGACCGGAAAGAATGACCCGGGTATCGTTACCGAGATGACCGGAATATCCCCCACCCGTATCAAACGGAAAGGATACCCCGACATACCCTACACCGAGCTCGGCACTCACCCGGTCTTCGATGAGAAAAACGTCTGGTTCTACGATACGTTCGACAACCGAAAAGCATCGAAATACTTCGATCTGGTATATCAATCCAACGAAATATTGGACTTGGTAGAAAGCCGTTCAGAGTCGTTCCGAAAAGTTTTCCGCCGTTTCAAAAACAGCGGACTGATACTCCATTGCAGTATGGGACATTATAACTTCCAGTTCAGAATACGGCCCGACATGTGGAAAAGAATCGCCAAACTGAATATCCCGGTAGATTTTTATCTATACTACATAAGTACGCCTTATTTCAACGACTAAACCATTGGACTCATGGGAATACAGAAGATTGAAATCGGGGATATTTTTGAAGTCAAACAAAGAAGAAAAATATATTGTAGAATAAAGTAGACTAAAAAACAAATAGCCTAAAAATAAAGGTGGGATAATGCCCGAAACGACATTATCCCACCTTCGTTACAATTCATTCGGGTTCATCAATAATTCCATTGGCAAGCAATCATACGCAAGTTATTATCCCCGATAGTGCGCAAATCGGTTAATTGATTATACCGGCAATTGATATAAACCAAATTCGGACAAAACGATACATCGAGGACATTCAACTGGTTATTACTGCAAATCAATCGTTGTAACATGGTCCTATTGCTCAAATCGAGTGTAGAAAGGTCGTTGTACGAGCAATCGACAAAATACAGATTAGTAGTCCCGTCGAGGTTCAAAGAAGTTAAATCGTTATACGAACACACCAAATCGGCCAACGACGTACAATCGAGTACACCCAATGTCTTCATATTGTTGTCACTGCAAATAAGAGACGTAAGAGACGGTAATTTGGACAAAAGCATATTCGATATTTCGTTATCGTCGATATTCAAATTAGACAGACTGACCGTCCCGAACAGATTCAAACTGGTCAATTTATTATAACCGCAATATAGATTTTTAAGATTTTCACAACTATCGACACTCAACGATTCAAGATGACAGCCCTGAACATTCAAGCTCTGTAATTGCTGAGCTCCGTTTACATTAAGTTCCACGAACAAATTATTGGAACAATTCAGATTTTTCAAACCGGGAAGCCCGGAGAGAGACAAATCGGTCAAGCGATTTTTATAACAATCGAGCTTAATCAATGCCGGACAATTGTCTATATTCAACTCCGACAGCTTGTTCCTGCTGACATTCAATGTATTGAGCGCAGTACAGTTAGACACATTAATCTCCGTCAACTGATTGCGTGAACAATCGACTTTTTGCAAAGCCGTAAACCCATTCAAATCCAATTCTCCGGCCAATTCCTTATCCTTCCAATCGATAGAAATAGCACGGCCATCGCTCCATACTACCCCCTTCCACATTGCAGGATTCTTAATATCGGTAATTCCCAAACGAATATAATTGGCATCTCCCTTAGCCGATTTTTGCTGCAAAAAACTTTGCAACTGTTTTACCTCTTTTTGATTGCTTTTTTGAGCGAACAATAACCCTGCGCTTCCCAGCACAATGGCTAACATAATGAAGACTCTTTTCATAACTGTTTTTATTATTTAGTACCTGTTAAAAGTTATTCGGTTTCCAAAACAGAAACTTTACAACTCTTAAACAACAGTTGTAGAAAAAAGTTCTTTTAACTTGCGAAAAGATAACGGTTATTATGGTTCAGTCAATAATTAGTGGAGATTATCTTTTAACTCTTGTACTCGCAGATAGAGAGGAAAAAGAATATTCGTAGAGACTTTTTAGACCTTCTCCCTTGCCGTATCCCATAGCCTTACGGGGTGTTTCAATTTTTACTATCAGAGATATTTTAAAACACCTTCCCTGCCGTGCCCCGTAGCATTGCGGGGTGTGGCGAAGCAATAGGGGAGGTGTCCGCAAGGACGGAGGGGTTACCCCCTACTGCTAAAAAACTTATGAAATCTTTCCAATCCCTCTCCTCAGAAACGGTTATTTCTTCGGGTTCTCCTCTATGCCGCTACCACAACACAAGGGTGAAAGACAAACACGATATATAAGAAAGTATTAACCTCCTCCCCTGTGTTTTGCGCAGCAAAATATAGGGGAGGTGTCCGCAAGGACGGAGGGGTTAACCCCCACTGCTAAAAAAACTTATGAAATCTTTCCAATCCCTCTCCTCAAAACTACCGTTCCGTCGGTATCTCCCCTATTGCTACCGCAACAAAGGGGATGCAATCCATCGCATTCGTTAAAATTCCGGCCTACCCCCTCGGATTTTCTACCGAACCGTTATTATGACTTACGAATAGAGTTCTCTTCGATAACAATGCGTCGAGCTTTATACAAAGCGCCTATCGCTTTTTTAAAGCTCTTCTTGCTACACTGGAAATAATGTGCAATCTCCTCGGCGGGCGATTTATCCGAAAGCCGTAACACCCCTCCCGCTTCATTCAACTTCTGTAAAATCGATTCACACAACGGGTCTATTTTTTCATATCCCGGAAGCTGTAACATCACATCTATCTTATCATCTTCCCTCACTTGTTTTACATAAGCACGCAAGTGCTCCCCAATGGTTATAGGTCTGAAAATCTCGTTGTGATAAATCACCCCCCAATGCAAATTATCGATAATAACCTTGTATCCGAGCGGAGTCCTTTGAGTTACTATGATTTCGACAGGTTGATTCGCCTCATATTCAGGAGGGACATTGTCTAAAAATTTATCCAATTTTGCGGAAGCGACTATTCGGCCGGTAGCAAAGTCGAGATATACATATACAATATAAAACTCGCCTTGCTGCATATCCGTATTTTGTTCCCGAAACGGGACCAACAAATCTTTCGCCTCTACTCCCCAATCCAAAAATGCGCCGATTCTATTCACCGACTTTACCTGTAACCACGCAAATTCACCTACTTGTGCATACGGTTTTTGTGTCGTTGCAATAAGCCGGTCTTCCGAATCATAATAAACGAAGACATCTATCTCTCCGCCTTCACTGCATGATTGTTTCGGAACGAACTTCCGTGGTAATAAAATTTCTCCCTTCTCTCCCCCGTCGAGGTAAACGCCGAAATCGACCGTTTTAACAACTTTGAGCTTATTGAATTTTCCGACTTGTAACATATAGGTTTATTTTACACGAATCTTATTGCAAAGATAGTGCAAACGAGGGCAGAAACAAATTTATTTGGTTATGCCGAGTGCAGTCTATTTTCGCATTTTTGCAAAGATAGTGCAAACGAGGGGCAGAAAAATCATTTGGTTATGCCGAATGTAGCCCATCTTCGCGCTTATGCAAATGTACACAAATCTTTCAACAGAAATTATAAAAATCCCGAAAACCGGGTGCTCGCATAATACTATTCCTTTTTTGCTTCTTTTCCCTTGCCAAGCACAACAAAAGGTGTATTTTTGTAAAAAACTTATTTATATGAAAAAAGTATCGTTATTGAGTATAATAGCATTGATAAGCTGTCTGTACTCTTGTAATTTCAAGAATAATCATTCAAATGAAACGAATGCCGATTCTGTTGTGGTGGAAAAATTAGTCATCGAAGACACCTACCATCTCTCCGGAGATACCGCAAAGCCAGCTTGCAAAGTCGTCTTGACAATGGAAATTCCTGTAAAATACAAACAAGACAGCGATTACCTTCATTTGCAAAAAATACTTTCTCCTCTAACCTTTGGAGACGAATATACGGGAGACTCCTTGAAACAAGCCGCACAAAAGGTCGTAGAGTCTCATGTGAACGCCTATAAAGAAATAGAACCCGAATTCGAAAAAGAACTGGCGAAAAGCGGAGAGGCTTATTCTTTCGAATGGGACTTCGATTACACCCTCTCTCCCGTTTACAATCGCAATGATTTCTTCTGTTACGGAGTATCCTCGTCCGAATATACGGGCGGAGCCCATGGCATGTATTCGAATCGTTATTACACGATAGACCTCTCCAACTGGAAAAAAATCGGTTTAGACGATATTTTCCAGCCCGATTCATCGGATACGCTTAGTTCTATCTTATTGAATCGGCTGATGAAACAACTGAATGTATCGTCACCCGACTCCCTACTGGAACTAGGCTATTTCGACACGGAAGATATCATGGCTACCGAAAACTTTTATCTGACCGATACCGGTATCTGTTGGGTATATAACCCTTACGAAATAGCTTGTTATGCGACAGGGCAAACCAGTATAGAAATACCGTTCAAAGAGATCGACAGCTATATTTTACCCGACAGCCCCGTTCGTCGTTTAATCAAATAAACAGCAAACCATGCAATATATAAAAACATACTTCCCGAATCTGACACCGAAGCAGGAAAATCAATTTATGGCTTTGGGACAGTTATATACCGACTGGAATGCAAAGATCAATGTTATCTCTCGCAAAGACATAGAGAACTTGTACCTCCACCATATCCTGCACTCTTTGGGAATTGCCAAAACGATAAATTTCGCAGATGGTTCCGAGATTCTCGACGTGGGAACCGGAGGAGGGTTTCCCGGTATTCCCCTCGCCATACTTTTCCCGGAATGTAAATTCCATCTGATAGACCGCATCGGAAAAAAAATAAAAGTCGCCGCGAACGTCGCCGAATCCATTGATTTGGAAAATGTGACTTTTCAGCACGGAAGCGTAGAAGAAAACAAGTCCGAATACGATTTCGTGGTAAGCCGGGCGGTTATGCCCCTACCCGATCTATTGAAACTGATACGGAAAAACATAAAAAAAGAACAACGAAACGCGCTTCCCAACGGACTTCTCTGTCTAAAAGGCGGTGAATTGCAAAACGAACTCGTTACAGTGAAAAAGACATCGATCGTATTCGACCTGAAAGACTATTTCAAAGAAGATTATTTCGACACGAAAAAAGTCGTCTATGTGCAAATTGTAAAAAAATAGGTTCAAATGAGAATTGCCCGATTTCAATTCAACATGCTCCCGGTAAATACCTATGTTTTATGGGACACGGCCAGTAGGGAATGCGCCATTGTCGATGCCGGATGCTATTATCCGAAAGAAGAAGAAACTCTCGCCGAATTCATTGACGATAATAAACTGACCGTAAAATATTTGTTAGCTACGCATCTGCACTTCGATCACTGTTTCGGTAATTCTTTCGTGGCAACAAAATATGGAGTTATATTATGTGCAGCGGAAGCCGACGAATTTCTCTTACAAAATATGGCACGCCAATGCGAATCTTTCGGTATTCCGTTTCGAGGAGAAATACAGCCGATTGGGCATTATATTTCCGATAAAGACACATTTGACCTCGGTCATGAAAAATTAAAAGCGATTGCCATACCCGGGCACTCTCCGGGAAGTATGGCTTTTTATGCCCCCGATTCAGGGTTTGTACTGTCGGGCGATGCGCTTTTCCAAATGAGCATCGGAAGGACCGATTTGCCGGGAGGAAATCATCATCAGTTGGTCGAATCTATACGAACAAGATTACTTACTCTACCGAAAGAAACAATCGTATATCCCGGTCACGGGCCGGAAACAGAGATCGGTATCGAACAAATCGAGAATCCCTTTTTATGAAAGGGATTCTTTATTTTCCGAATCATCTATATGATCCAATAAAAAGCGCTTTAACGATTGAATGGCTCCATGCACATTTTTCCACTGTTGCGACTTCTCATTCGGTAAACCGCTAAAATCGGAAGACTGGCTCATTTGGTCTATGATTTGTATCTGGCGCTCAGCATTCGCGTCATCGCCCATCTTCGCATAAGCAAGGACCAATTTAAGCCTGCAATGCAGGTCGTACGAATCTTCCCGAAGCACTGTTTCAAATACAGAAACAGCCTCTTCATAATATTCGAGATGAAGGCACGCCTCGCCTTTGAGTTTCATAGTTTCCATATCGTCTTCATTCAACTCCAACGACTTGGACAAATGATAATAGGCCTCTTCGTAGTCTCCTTCCTGCAAAAGAATTTCACCTAAAAACGAATGAGCCTCGTCGTCCCTACTATCAAGGCTTAAAGTATCTCTCAAATAAACAACGGCTTTCTGTATATCTCCCAATTCATAATAACAAGTAGCCAACTGATAACATATATTCGAGTTCGAAGGCTCTATATCGAGAGCCTTGTGAAAAAACTTCAACGCGTTGTTATTATCGTCCAATTTCACATAGCACTCCCCGATCAATTCATAAGCGACCGATTTTTCCTTTGTGATAGACTCATATTCAAGAAACTGTTCTATGGCCTTCTCATATTGTCCGGAGTCGTAATAACAATATCCTTTAAACGAGATTATCGATTCTTCATTTTCCTTCACCGCCAATGCAAAATCACAAGCCTCTACCGCTTTGTCATAATGTTTTAACAAAGCCTCGACTTTGGCCAAAGAAAACCAATCCTGCAACGAATAAGGGTCTTTGTCTATCAATTTATTATAAATAATGACAGATCGCTCATACTCCGAACGCTCTTCGCAGATAGCAGCCATTTCTCGAAACAACTCCCGGCTATCGGGTAACACCTTTCCCGCTTTCTCCACGAACTCCACCAATTCATCGAAACAATCGTAATCGGTATATATATCCACGGCATCGAAACAAAAATCTTCCCGAATATCGTCGTTATCCAACATAGCAAGCAACAACGCATGGCCATCACTCATATAACCGTCGATAAATAACAGCTCAGCCCGAATAAGTGTGGCATCAAGACTATAATCGGCCAGTTCGGACATAATTCTTTTCGCTTCATCTGCTCTATCGAGATAAAGCATATAACGAGCCTCTTTGAGCTTCAAATCCACATTGTCGGGGTGAAGATTCAACCCGAACTCAATAGCGTGCAACGCTTTGGACAACTGCCCTTTGGACTCATAATAATCCGAGATTTCATCTATCTCGTCTGTATCGAAATAACAACTAACTGTCCCGCGCAACATTTCTTCGTAGCGGTCTATGAGTTCATTCGGCTTTTTAGCTGACATCGCAGATTCAGATAAAAACTGTCGAATCCCTTATACATAAGGAATCCGACAGTATAGAAAATAAATTTATACTTTACTTCGATTTTAATTTTTCCCAGCTGTCTTTCAAAGATACGGTCCTATTGAACACCAAATGTCCATCGGTCGAATCCGGGTCCACACAAAAATATCCTGTACGCTGGAATTGATATCGATTGCCGGGCTTGGCATTCTCGGCCAAGTAAGGCTCGATACGGCAATTATCGACGATTTTTAGAGAATCGGGATTTAATAATTCTCTGAAATCCACATCTTTCTCTTCTGCCGGATTTTCTACATTGAATAGCCGGTCATACAACCTGACTTCTGCCGTCGAACTATATTCTGCCGATACCCAATGTAACGTACCTTTCACTTTGCGCATACTTCCCGGCATACCGCTTCGTGTATCGGGATCGTATTCACAATAAATTTCTTCTACGTTTCCATCGGAATCTTTTTTAATTCCGGTGCACTTGATTATATATGCCGACTTCAATCTCACTTCCTGATCGGGAGCTAAACGGAAGAATTTTTTGGGAGGATTTTCCATAAAATCGTCCCGCTCTATGTATAGCTCTCGGGTGAAAGGTATTTGATGGGTTCCTGCCTCCGGGTCTTCGGGATTATTCTCGGTTTCCAAATATTCCACTTTATTTTCCGGATAATTGGTAATAATCAATTTAACAGGATTAAGAACTGCCGATACACGGGTAGCTGTTTTATTCAGATCTTCCCGGATACTATGTTCGAGTAAAGAAACACTGATGATTCCGTCGTATTTTGTATAACCTATTTTCTGTATAAAATTCTTTATGGATTCAGGCGTATATCCACGACGGCGCAATCCGCAAATCGTCGGCATACGAGGATCGTCCCAGCCGGCAACCAGACCCTCTTTTACCAACTGTAAAAGTTTCCGTTTGCTCATCACCGTATAGGTCAAATTCAAACGGTTGAACTCTATCTGGCGAGGGCAATAACTATCGTCGGCCAATTCCTTTACAAAATACTCATATAAAGGACGATGCACCTCGAACTCCAAGGTACAAATCGAATGAGTCACCCCTTCGAAATAATCCGATTGCCCATGTGCGAAATCATACATGGGATATACATTCCATTTCGTTCCGGTACGATGATGAGGATGCTTGATAATACGGTACATGATAGGATCGCGGAAGTGCATATTGGGAGAAGCCATGTCTATTTTCGCACGTAAGACAAAACGACCTTCCTCGAATTCGCCCTTATTCATTCGCTCGAACAAATCGAGATTTTCCTCTACGCTTCTATTCCGATAAGGGCTTTCTATCCCCGGCTGTGTAGGAGTACCCTTTTGGCGGGCTATCTCTTCCGAAGATTGTTCGTCGACATAGGCTTTACCCTCCTTGATTAAACGAATGGCCAAGTCCCATAACTTGGGAAAGTAATCGGATGCATAATACAACCGGTCTCCCCAATCGAACCCCAACCAATGAATATCTTCCATTATGGAGTCTACATATTCTACGTCCTCCTTCACCGGATTGGTATCGTCAAATCGCAAATTACATGTACCTCCGAACTTTTCGGCAATTCCGAAATCCATACAGATCGCTTTCGCATGCCCTATATGCAGATAACCGTTAGGCTCTGGCGGGAAACGCGTATTCAAACGGCCGCCATTCTTTCCGGCTTTCAAATCGGCTTCAACTATCTGTTCTATGAAATTAAGACTTTTCTTGTCTTCTATCTCATTGTTAGTTTCAATCTGTGTCATAAATGCGCATTATTTATAAGTGCGCAAATATACGAAAAGCTAAGAGAAGGACAAAATGAACGAGTATTTTTCATACCAAACCCAACCGTCCATTTTACTTTTCCCATACACGAAACTTCTATTCAAAAAAATGGAAACGATATGGCAACATACAAGAAAAGTGAAATAACCATAGTCCCTCATCAAATCCAGTTCATCTCTGTATAATATCGCATTAAATTATCTATCGCATTCTGTAAATCGATGTGTAACTGATGCGTCATACGATGAATACGGATTCTTCCATGAATATTCATTTTAGCCAATAAAAGCGACGAAAAGGCCTCTTTTCTTATCTTTTCACCGAGCTTATTGTTAAATCCCACAGTGACACTGTCTTCATGCTTGGCTACATACCCCAATAATTCTTCCGAAACTTGGGATTCCCCTGCCTGCTTCTTTATAGCCCAAACTTCATAATGATAATCGTCGTTAACGGTAGCGACATACGGTGGAACCGCCATCTGAAACATTTTCTTCACTTCTTTATAAACACTATTCACAGCTTCCATAATTTTTATTTTAGTTATTCATAATACACCCGAATCACATGTATTGTTCAACGATAAATAATGTATATCATCTGTCTTTTTATTACATTTGCAACGTTTTATAAATCATAAAGCGTGATATATCCACAAAATTTCGAACAAAAAATAGGATTCGACCAAATTCGATCGCTCATTAAAGAAAAATGTCTCAGCACATTGGGTATCGATTATACCGATAGAATGACGTTTTCTACCGGTTACGAATCTATACGGGAACAACTGAATCAAACATGGGAATTTGTACGCATTCTTGAAAATGCCGATGACTTTCCCGCCGATTTCTTTTTCGATGTACGACCGTCGATAAAACGAGTTCGTATAGAAGGAACCTCTTTGGAAGAAGCCGAATTATTCGACCTGCGGAGGTCGCTCGACACCATACAACGCATTATCCGATTTTTATATCCCGGAGAAGAGGAAGAAATCAAATACCCTTATCTATATAAACTGTCGAAAGAGATAAGTTCTTTTCCCGATTTAATCAAACGAATCGATCTCATTCTCGATAAGTTCGGACATATCAAAGACAATGCCTCCCCCCAACTGGCTCACATTCGCAGTAATATATCCTCCACGTTATCTGGTATATCCCGAAGTCTGAATGCAATACTGAGGACTGCCCAGAGCGAAGGATTCGTAGATAAAGAAGTCAGCCCCACTATGCGAGACGGACGCTTGGTCATACCGGTAGCACCTTCGTACAAACGAAAAATCAGGGGTATCGTACACGACGAATCGGCTAGCGGAAAGACCATATTCATCGAACCTGCCGAAGTTGTGGAAGCGAACAATCGAGTTAGGGAACTCGAAAACGAAGAACGTCGAGAAATCACACGTATTTTAACATCGTTTACCGACGAACTTCGTCCGGCTATCGATGAAATCATCTACTCCTATGAATTCCTCGCCGAAATCGACTTTATTCGGGCGAAAGCCCTCTTTGCCGAGGAAATAGGCGGAGTCTTACCCACTTTTGAAAATACTCGGCAAATCGAATGGTTTCACGCCGTACCCCCCTTGCTTTACCTATCGTTGAAACGGCAAGGGAAAACAATCGTACCACTCGATTTGACGTTAGACGAAAAGAACAGAATACTGCTCATCTCCGGCCCGAATGCCGGGGGAAAATCGGTCTGTCTCAAAACCGTCGGGCTTTTACAATATATGTTGCAATGCGGACTGTTGGTTCCCATGCACGACAATTCCCGAACCGGCATATTCAAGGATATATTTATCGACATCGGCGACGAGCAATCCATCGAAGACGATTTAAGTACATATAGTTCGCACCTCACACACATGAAGTATTTCGTACGTAATGCGAATGAGAACAGCCTTTTACTTATCGACGAATTCGGCGGGGGAACCGAACCGCAAATCGGAGGAGCCATAGCAGAAGCATTATTGGACCGATTCAACCAAAAACATGCCTATGGAATCATCACGACCCACTATCAAAACTTGAAACACTTTGCCGAAGATTCAGAAGGAATCATAAACGGAGCCATGCTTTATGACCGCCATCTGATGCAACCCTTGTTCAAACTATCCATTGGCAATCCGGGGAGTTCGTTCGCCATTGAAATCGCCCGTAAGATAGGACTTCCCGAAGAAGTAATCGCTGCCGCATCAGAAAAAGTAGGTTCGGCATACATAAATATGGATAAATATTTGCAAGACATCGTTCGGGACAAACGCTACTGGGAAAGTAAACGGCAGAACATACGCCAACGGGAGAAAAAGCTCGAAGAACTAACCGCCCGGTATGAAGCCGATTTGATCGCTTTGGAAAAACAACGCAAGGAACTGTTGAAACAAGCGAAAGGAGATGCGGCCCAACTTCTCGCAGAAGCCAATGCACGTATCGAAAACACGATACGGGAAATTAAAGAGGCGCAAGCAGAGAAAGAAAAAACCCGCATAGCCCGGCAGAAATTTGAACAATTCAAAACCGAATTGGAAGAAACCCCGACCGTCGACGACAAAATCAGCAAAAAACTCAAACAGATCAACGACCGGAAAAAACGGAAACAACAAAAAAGAGAAGAAAGCAATCTACAACCTACCGCTCACACCGTTTTAATGAAAGGCGACTCCGTTCGCTTGAAAGGCCAAAATTCTGTGGGTGAAGTCCTTTCCGTCAACGGTAATGAAATTACTGTCGCTTTCGGACTGCTGAAATCGACCGTCAAAGCCGACCGCTTGGAAAAGGTCAGCAAAAACCAAATCAAAAAAGAAAATTCGAAAGCCACTTTTATCAGTTCGCAAACAACCGACGATATGAGGGAAAAGCAACTGAATTTCAAGCAAGAAATCGATGTGAGAGGCATGCGGGCCGACGAAGCGTTACAAGCTGTTACCTATTTCATAGACGATGCCATACAAGTAGGTTGTACTCGCGTACGCATTCTGCATGGCACTGGAACTGGCGTTCTTCGACAAGTCATCAGACAATACCTCAAAACTGTACCGGGAGTCTCCCACTTCCAAGACGAACACGTCCAGTTGGGAGGAGCCGGTATTACGGTCGTGGAACTAAACTGAAAAAAGGAGGAGCGAGCCACCTTAGAAGCTGTTTTAAATTTATTCCGAGACAGGGGCGCAATATGGCCGGAACATACCTGCTTGCAATGATAATATTATTTCT
>ENA-OPNV01001064-OPNV01001064.1-human-gut-metagenome-genome-assembly--contig:-NODE-1064-length-13174-cov-2.024087_pt1 | contig 13174 bp, 10 predicted proteins | sample MGYA00241542_ERZ501781 | MGnify/ENA primary metagenome ERZ501781 (study PRJEB25962, sample SAMEA2042609) | human gut metagenome | biome: human gut; feature: human-associated habitat; material: faeces...
GGAGCATGGTTCTATCGTTCACGATTTTCGGGGCAACGTCATTTTTGATTTCTCTGCCGAAAACAGAAATCTTCCGACTGCCAATCGTGAGGATAATTTCGTTATTTTCTTTCCATTTTGCGTAAAGCGTGCTATTCGCGGTCAGCTCTGCGCTGAAATCAAAGGGCTTGGTCAGCTTGCTGTCGCTATACCAGCCGACGAAAATATAGCCCTCTTTTGTCGGGTCGGCAGGTCTTTCGATTTTGCCGTTTTTATCCGTTTTTACCTTATCGACCGCACTGCCGCCGTTTGTATCGAACTGCGCGGTATAGGTCTGGGTTGCTGCGCCGCTACTGCTGCTGCGCTTTTTCGTCAGCACAAGCCCTTCGGGAATCTCGCAGGCAAAGGGGTTGATATCGCCATCTGCCGCACGGGTGATTTTCACATCGTATGTCCCTGCGGTATTGGGAACGGCACTCTTCCATGCGTCTGTTGTATCATGCAGACGATATTCCTTTGTAAATTCAATACTTTCGTTAAGCGTTCCCTCAGAAGTCACCTTTACCACAAAGCCGTTGCCGATATTTCTGGTGGTGAAGTGCTGTGGTGTTTTGTCGATGGTAAGGTCTACGCTCGGCAGGTTGGGCAGGTCGGGATAAGTACCCTTTTGCAAAGAAGGCAGCTTACCTGCTTCTGTGGGAATATACCAAATAGCTTTATCAAAGCCCGTCCAAGCAAATACTTCGCCCTTCTGCACATCCTTCATAACTCTGCCATTGGAAATATAAACATCCGCACCAATTACGTCGTTCCCTGCACCGCCTGTCGGATAGGCTGGTTTGCTGTCAATCACAAGCTTGGTTCTGTTGTAGCTGTGGTTGTTTATTAAGTTTATGTTATCTCTTACTCCCCCTGCAATGCGGTTTACAGAGTTGATGCCTGCTGTCACGCTTTCTGCCAGAGAAACGCAGTTTTTGATTGTGGTAGAGGAACCAGAAGTACTATCCATCACGCCGGCAATGCCGCCTGCATAATTCTTTGCCAAAACATCGCCGCCGTAATAGCAGTTTTCTATGGTAAGATTATAAGTACCTCCTGCAATGCCGCCTGCAATCCTATCTCTTGCTGTTACATCTGCCAAGGCATAGCAGTTTTTGATTGTACCAACGCCCTTTCCAGCAATGCCGCCTACTTTTTGCAAGCCTTCTACCTTTCCTCTTGCAAAGCAGCCGCTGACTTCGCATTCGGCTGATGTTTCCCCGACAATGCCGCCTACACAATCGCTTTCTCCCATTACACTGCCTTGGAAGGAGCAATTCAAAATCTTCGTTTTTACACCTACACCCCCCACAATGCCGCCTACATAGTTATATCCGTTGACGTTCCCTGTGATATTGCAGTTTTGGATGGTTGCGTCCTCTACCTTTCCGAATAAACCGACATGATTACTATCTTCTGTTGTCGTAAGATTCGTAATCTTGTATCCGTCTCCGTCATAATTCCCCTTAAAAACAGATATTTCCCATGTTGAAGGATGTTCAATTACTGTTCCGCCGATGGGGGTCCAATTTGGTTCGTTCTCCAAGTCAATGTTTGCGGTCTGCTTGAAGTATTTGTTTGTGTAGGTTTCGCCGCTGTTTACCTTTTTCGCCAGCAGCTTCAAATCCTCTACATCTTCAATGAGATAAGGGTTTGTTTTTATACCAAAGCCATCAAAACCAACGCCTGTCATGCATTTCGGCAGTTCCGAAAACTGCGTGCCGCCTACGTCGTTCAATATCGGCAAGCCGTCTTTTGTGAATTTCCATGCGGAATTATCACTGCCAAAAATTTCAGAGAACTGCGGAGAAAGTGTTCCGTTTGTATAGGTGAGGTCTGCGCCATCAGAAGCAGCAGAACCGCTTACCGTTGTGCCGCTCCAAGCGTAGTTATTTGTTAATGTTGCATTATCATTATACCCTGCAATGCGGTTTGCATTACTGCCTGTCACGCTTTCTGCCAGAGAAACGCAATTTTTGATTTCTGTAGACCCGGAGATAGACTCGGAGACATATCCTGCAATGCCGCCTGCCCATTTTGCGGATACATTGCCGCTGTAATAGCAGTTTTCTATGGTAAAATTACTACAATAATATCCGGCAATGCCGCCTGCACTGACTCCTGTTGCAGTTACATTTGCCAGCGCATAGCAGTTTTTGATTGTACCAGCGCCCCATCCGGCAATGCCGCCTACAAACTTCTCACCTGTCACTGTCCCTGTTACAAAGCAGCCGCTGACATCACAGCCTATTGATGTATGCCCGACAATGCCGCCTCTTTTCTCACCATTTCCCTCCACATTGCCTTGGAAGGAGCAATTCCGAATCTTCGTATTTACATTTGCAGACCCAACAATGCCGCCTGTATAGTTATATCCATTGATTTCCCCTGTGACATTGCAGTTTTTGATGACAGCACCTTTCGTATAGCCGAATAAGCCGGCATACTGTCCGCCGTTGGATATTTTAAGATTGGTAATCTGATACCCATAGCCATCAAATGTTCCTTGAAAAGGGAGTCCACTCTTTCCGATGGGTGTCCAATTTGGTTCGTTGTTCAAGTCAATGTTTGCGGTCAGCTTGAAATATGTTCTTTCGTATGTTGTGCCGCTGTTTACCTTTTTCGCCAGCTTCTTCAAATCCTCCACATTCTGAATCTTATAAGGGTTTGCCACTGTGCCTTCCCCTTCAAAATCCGCAGCTTCATTTTCGGATACCGCTGTGCTGTTTTCTTCTTCCATCAGCAGAGAAATTCCTTTCGGCAGCTCTTTCTTGCTTTCCTCCTGCGGCTCGGTTTTCTCGTCAGACTGCTCCTGCAATTTCTCTTTTTCTTCTTTTTCCTCTTTCAGTTCCTCTTTTTCTTCTTTCAGTTCTTCTTTTTCCTCTTTCGGTTCCTCTTTTTCCTCTTTCAGTTCCTCCTTGATTTCCTCCTTGATTTCCTCAAGCATTTTTTCCTGCAATAGCTCCTCCTGCGCCACGGCACGCATCGGCACCGCCGTTACCGCAAGGCATACTGCCGCCGCAATGCTTATCCATTTCTTCCAATTCATATTACCCCTCCTTCATGCGCTTTTGCGGACTACGGCAAAGCCCCCATATCATCCGCAAAAATTTTACTTGTGATTATAATCACATGGTATCATATCTGCTTTTTCTCCGCAAGGAAAAATGCGGTAAATTTTTCTTTTTGGAAAAAATAGACAAAACCAAGGATGCGCCCAAATAGGAAAAGCGGCTGAGGCGGAAATATTCGCCCCTTTGCCGGAATACACTTAAAAAAGGGGGGATTTTTATGGAAAAAGCACCTTGCCGCAGTATTTTCAAAAACGGAACAGACCGCACCACGCAGGCAGAGGTTACACGAATCTGGGCAGCTCTCATCAATCAGGCAGAAAAGGCAAGCACCATCCTCGCGAGGGAAAACGCATAGCATGAAAAGGGAAAGAGCCGCCATTTACTGCCGCCTATCGGAGGAGGACAAGGGCAAGGGCTCCACCGAAAACGACAGCAACAGCATACAAAACCAACGCGCCCTGCTGACGGAATATGCCCATTCCCACGGCTGGGAAATCTACGAAATCTACATTGATGATGACTACAGCGGCGCAGACCGCAGCCGCCCTGCCTTCAGGCGCATGCTGCACGCCGCCGAGGAGAAAAGGTTTGACATCATCCTCTGCAAAACACAATCCCGTTTCAGCAGGGAATTAGAGGTGGTGGAACGATACATCAACCGCCTGCTTCCGCAATGGGGCATCCGCTTTCTGAGTTTGGTGGACAATGCCGATTCGGCAAACGAGGATAATCTGCTTCTGCGGCAAATCAACGGCATTATGGATGAGCATTATCTGGCGGAGTTATCCAAAAATATCCGCAGTGTGCTGACGCACCGCAGAAAAAGCGGCTTTCACATCGGCTCCTTTGCGCTCTATGGCTACAGAAAGAATCCCGACCGAAGGGGACATCTGCTGATTGACGAGGAGGCGGCGGCGGTGGTGCGTGAGGTTTTCACGCTTTTCTCGCAGGGCTACGGCAAAACCGCCATCGCGCGCATGCTCAACGAAAGAGGGATTCCAAATCCAACGGAATATAAACGCTTACAGGGGATTCGCTATCGGCAGCCGAAGGGCAAGGGCAGTACGCTCTGGAAATATTTCGCTATCTCCAATATGCTGACAAATGAAATCTACATCGGCAACATGGTGCAGGGAAAATATGGCAGTATTTCCTACAAAACCAAGCAAAACAAGCCGCGCCCCAAGGAAGAATGGATACGGACAGAGGGGACGCACGAGCCGATTATCGAACAGGAATTATGGGAGCGCGTGCAGAAAATGCTTGCCGAAAGGGCAGGTATGCAAATGCCGCAAGACGGGTTTGATGACAGTTTATCAAAAAAGCGAAGGCGAATTTTGGAGATAAACAGAGAAACTGCAAAATTTTATCATTCATATATGATGTCGCCCGAAGGAAAAGTAGGCTATGATTACTTCATTAACCGCGGATTATCGCCTAAAACCATTACTAAATTCGGACTTGGGTATGCACCGGATAATTGGGATTCACTTTTGAAGCATTTAAGGTCACTTGGATTCAGCTATGGTGAAATGCTTGATGCCGGTGTTATCAAAGAATCTAAAAACAACAGATTTTTTGATTTCTTCAGAAACAGGGTGATTACACCTGTTATAAATGTCAGGGGAAATGTAATTGCTTTCGGCGGCAGGGTTCTTGATGACAGCAAACCGAAATACCTTAATTCATCCGATACCCTTGTTTATAAAAAAACAAATGAACTTTTTGCATTAAACCTTGCGAAAGACAGCACAAGCGACACACTTATTTTGTGTGAGGGTTATATGGATGTAATATCTATGCACCAAGCAGGCTTCACCAATGCGGTTGCAGGCTGCGGAACGGCACTTACTAATGAGCAGGTTCGTTTGATAAGCAGGTATGCAAACCAGGTTATTTTGGGATATGATGCTGATGAGGCGGGCCAAAAAGCAGTACATAAAGCGGTTACTTTGTTTAAAAATACCGATGTTAAAATTAAAATTCCGCGATTTACGGGCGGCAAAGACCCTGACGAAATAATAAAGAAAATGGGCAGAGATAAGTTTAAAGGTATGCTTGAGGGGGCGTCTAACGATACTGAATTCTCTTTACTTGAAATAAAAGAAAGATATGACCTTGAAACAACACAGGGCAAAATTGATTTTGTGGGAGACGCTTTAAAAGTTATTGCGACGCTTCAACCTATTGAGCAGGATTTATATCTAACAAGAATTTCAACCGAATTAGGCATTGAAAAATCAAGTTTAAAAATTCAGCTTCAAGGCATAGTTAAGCGAAAAGCAAGCAGAGATAAGAAAAATCATTTTAAAACAATTGTTAATGATTATACAAGAAATGTTACAAGGCAGACTTATGACACGGGTATTTCAATCAAACAATCCAAAGCTGAAAACAGACTTTTGAGTTTGCTTATGGTATATCCCGATTGTGCAAAATTGCTTAACGATTTTGATTCATCCCGCCTTTCAAGCGGATTTGTAAAAAAAGCATATGATGTTATTCTTGAAAAAATACGCGACGGTTCTGATTTGGATTTAATGACTTTCGGTGATGTATTTACTGAAGATGAATATGCCAAGCTTTCGCGAATTATAAATGATGATACAGAAAGCAATGATTCCAAAAAGGAATTTTCGGATTGTATCAAAATCATAAATCAGGAATACGAAAATAAAAATTCCTCGTCACCGTCAGATATGAGTGATGACGAGTTTAGAAATTTGTTTAGTAAAATAGACAAATGATATAATAATTAGGAATACATAAAGCGGAGGATATTTATTTATGAAGGAAATCAATCTTACACCGGCTCAACCATCGAGCGAGGAAAAGAAAAATATTGCATTTAAAAAACTTATTGATAAAGGTAAGCAATCAGGTCATCTTTCAACTCAGGATATTGATACAATTATTGTTGAACTTGACCTTGATGTTGATGAACTTGAAAAACTCAATGAACTTATTGATTCAGCAAATATCAGCATTATTGATGACTTTTCGGCAGAAGCTCTTGACGGAATCAGCCTTGAAGTTGATTTGCCAAAAGAAACCGATGCGGCTGAAACCGTTGCGGTTAATGATAATGCGGCAATGGATGACCCTGTAAAAGTATATCTTAAAGAAATCGGACGAGTTCCTCTTCTTACTCCGGAAGAAGAAATTGAACTTGCTATCAGAATTTCAGAAGATGACCAGGAAGCTAAAAAGCGCCTTGCCGAAGCTAATCTTCGTCTTGTAGTAAGTATTGCAAAAAGATATGTTGGCAGAGGAATGCAGTTTCTTGACCTTATTCAAGAGGGTAATCTCGGCCTTATCAAAGCTGTTGATAAGTTTGATTATACAAAAGGCTTCAAATTTTCTACCTATGCTACTTGGTGGATTAGGCAAGCTATTACAAGGGCAATTGCCGACCAGGCAAGAACTATAAGAATTCCTGTTCATATGGTAGAAACAATCAATAAAGTTAAAAAAGCAAACAGCCAGCTTCTTCATCAAAACGGCAGAGAGGCGACACCTGATGAAATTGCAGAATATCTTGAAATGCCTGTTGATAAAGTTAGAGAGATTTTGAGAGTTGCGCAAGAGCCTGTGTCACTTGAAACTCCTATCGGTGAAGAGGAAGATTCACATCTCGGTGACTTTATTCCTGATGATGATGCACTTGCACCTGCAGATGCAGCGTCTATGAGCCTTCTTAAAGAGCAGCTTGCAGATGTACTCAAAACTCTTACTCCGAGGGAAGCAAAGGTTCTTTCACTTCGTTTCGGCCTTGATGACGGAAATCCGAAAACTCTTGAAGAAGTGGGCAAAGTATTTAATGTTACAAGAGAAAGAATCAGACAGATTGAAGCTAAAGCTCTCAGAAAGCTTCGTCACCCAAGCAGAAGTAAAAAATTAAAGGACTTTTTAGATTAGTTATGACAGAAGAAAAGATTGACAGAATAAATGCGCTTGCGCATAAACAGCAGGCTGTCGGCCTTACTGAAGAAGAAAAGGAAGAACAGGCAAAGCTTAGGCAGGAGTATATTGCTTCTGTCAGAGCAAGCCTTGTAGGCCAGCTTGATAATACATATATTGTTGACGAAAAAGGAAACAAGAAAAAGGTTAAAAAGAAGTAATGGGCAAACTTATAATTATTGAGGGCCTTGACGGTTGCGGAAAATCAACCCAAACAGCCCTTCTTGAAAAATATTTTGAAGATAATTCTGTAAACTTCAAAAAAATTAAACTTCCGGATTATGACAGCAAGTCAAGCACACTTGTAAAAATGTATCTTGGCGGTGAATTCGGAAAAAATGCCGATGATGTTAATGCATATGCGGCAGGTGCTTTTTATGCTGTTGATAGATTTGCTTCATACAAGCTTGATTGGGGTAAGGATTATGAAAACGGTGCTTTAATTCTTGCGGACAGATATGCAACATCAAATTCCATATATCAAATGGAAAAAATTGACGAAGATAAATGGGACGAATACCTTGATTGGTCAGCCGATTTTGAATATAACAAAATCGGAATTCCTAGGCCTGATTTGGTCATTTTCCTTGATATGCCGGTTGATGTATCGCAAAAGCTGATGACTTCTCGTTATAATGGTGACGAGGGCAAAAAAGATGTACACGAAGCAAATGTCGATTTCCTTAATAATTGCAGAAAATCAGCTTTATATACAGCTAAAAAGCAGGGCTGGGCGGTTGTGCCTTGCTCTGACGGTATAAATCCTTTACCGATTAAGGAAATACACAATACCATTCTTGATTTTGTAAAAAAGGAATTAAAGGAAAAATAAAATGTTAGAGTTTAAAACACCTGAAATTGATGATAAAGCTTGGGTTGATGAATGTTTTAAATATTTAAAAACAATGAATTGCGATTATACATTCGGCAATATATTTGTTTGGAGTACCGAGTATTCAACTAAAATTTCCAGGTTTAAAGACTTTTTTATATGCAGTTGGGGAAGAGGAAAAGAAACCAATTTTGGTGTGCCGATTGGTACTGGCAATTTTAAAGAAGCGGTTGGCGCGGTTATTGAGTATGCAAAAGCAAATGATATTGAACCTCGCTTTTACGGTGTAACTCAAGCCTATATTGATATGCTCAATGACGCGTTTCCAAACAGTTTTGATTTTATTTATGATGAGGGATACGGCGATTATATATACGAAGTTCCTAAAATGGCAGAACTTCACGGTAAAAAATATCACGGTAAGCGTAATCACATAACTAATTTTAAGAAAAATAACCCTAATTGGTCATTTGAAATCATAAATAATGACAATATAAATGATTGTATAAATCTTCACGCCAAGTGGATTGAAACCCATATTGATGACAGTGATATATCGTTTGAATTTGAAGCGGTATTAAAAGCATTTGAAAACTATGACAAATTAGGTTTTGTTGGCGGTATTATCAGAATAGATAATGAGGCTGTTGCCTATACTTTTGGTGAGCCGATAAGTGATGAAACCTTTGTAACACACTTTGAAAAAGCACCGCCTGAAATTCAGGGCGCATATCCTATAATAAATCAGGAATTTACTAAAAACTGCTTAATGAATTATAAGTATGTTAACAGGGAAGAAGATTTAGGCCTTGAAGGTTTAAGAAAAGCAAAGCAGTCATATTTTCCTGAAATATTTTTGAAAAAATGTATAGCGGTATACAAGGGCTGATTATATGATTAAATTTTTTGATGACAGCAATAAAATCATTCCGCTTTGGCAGGAAGCTTTTGGTGACAGTAAGGAAGACATACTATTCTTTTTGAAAAATTGCAAGAAAAAAACGGCTCTCGGATTTTTTGATGACGGTGAATTATGCTCAATGCTCTTTCTTGTCGATTGCAAGCTTTCAGGTGAAAAGTGCAAATATATTTATGCCGCTTGCACTTATAAAAATCAGCGCGGTAAAGGGTATATGTCAAACTTATTAGAATACTGCCAAGAAAATTATGATTTGCTTTCACTGATACCTGCCGATAATTCGCTAGTGAGATTTTATAATAAGTGCGCGTTTACTTATCGTGAAGATATTGTGAATATATATTTTGATGAAAGTGAAGATATTGAAGAATATCTTTTCGACGGTTGTAATCTTGTAAAACCTTTTTTATTGGTTTACAGAAAAACGGAGGAAGAGTAATGGTTTATTTATTTTTAGCAAACGGTTTTGAAACTATCGAAGCACTTGCTGTTGGGGATATGCTCAGGCGTGCTAAAATTGATGTTAAAACAGTCGGCGTAACAGGTAAAATTGTGACTTCTTCACATAATATTGATGTTACGGCTGATATTGAAATTGATGAATTTGATGTAAAAGATGCTGATGCGGTAGTTTTACCGGGCGGCATGCCGGGAACTCTCAACCTTGAAGCTGATAAAACAGTGCAAGGTGCTATTGACTACTGCGTTGAAAATAAAAAATATATTTGCGCAATCTGTGCGGCACCGTCAATTCTCGGCCATAAAGGTCTTTTAAAGGGGAAAGAAGCAATTTGTTTCCCGGGTTTTGAAAATGATTTGACAGGTGCAATTTTATCAGATAAATATGTTGTAACCGACGGTTTGATTATTACTGCAAGAGGTGCGGGCGTTGCAGTAGATTTCGGCCTTGAAATCGTAAAAGCTTTAAAAGGTGAGGAAACTGCCGAGAATGTAAGGAAAACAATTCAATGCAGGTAAAAAACGAACTTAGAAAAAAATATAAAGAAATACGTAAAAATGTTGAAAACAGGAATGAAAAAAACACATTGATTAACGATTTTCTTTGCAATTCAGATTGCTTTAAAAATTGTGATACCGTTCTTTTTTACGCCGCATTGAGCGATGAAGTTAATTTGGATTTTTCAATCAAGTATGCAATTGATAATAATAAAAAAGTTGCACTTCCTGTTTGTATTGACAATAATGGTAAAATGCAATATTATTACATAGACTCTTTAAATGATATTGAAATTGCTTCTTTCGGCGTCAGAGAGCCAGATGTGAATAAATGCAAAGAAGTTGATGATTTCAGCAAATCAATTTGTATTGTTCCTGCAATAGCGTATGATAAATTCGGTTACCGCTTGGGTTATGGCAAGGGATATTATGATCGATTTTTATCTGCTTATCACGGAATATGCATTGGCGTGCAGTATGATGAACTTGTATGCGAAAAATTATTTATTGATAAATACGATGTTCCCGTCGATTATATAATTACTCAAAATGGTGTCTTTTCTACCAAGTTAGGAGGAAAAAATGGATAATGATGAATTTAAGCTTAATGAAACAGGCATAAACCCTGTTGATACAGCAAGCGAAAATAACGATGTCTATTTTACCAATGTTAAAGCTGAAAAAAACAATGAGCAAAGCAAAATTCAGAAAACAGCAAAGGCAGGCAGTACAGTAAAAAAGCGTGTGCCTATAAAGAAAAGTCAAAGTCTTACTTCAACATATGTTTTCTTTATTGTAGTTATTGCTCTTTCTATGCTCATATCTATTTATGCGGTTTTTTGTATGAACGATGTTTTTGGCATTACTAAAACAACATCTACCGTAACCGTAAGCCTTGATAAATCGGTTGATAATATAGATGATGCTATTGATATTCTTGCAGATAATGGCTTAATTAAATGTAAGAATTTTTGCAAATTATTTGCTAAATACAGAGAAAAAAATGTAGGCCCAAATATTAAAAACGGATATTACAGCAAAGATTTTAAATATGATGCGGGTATTTACTACCTTAACGGTAAAATGGGCGTAGAGGGTATGCTTGTTGCTTTTCAAGGTAATAATGAAACTGCCGAAACGGTCAGCTTGATGTTTCCTGAAGGTACAACTGTTCCTGAAATAGTTCAAAAATTGGCTGATAACGAAGTGTGTGATAAATCTGCACTTCTTTCTGTAATTCAGTCTGCTGATTTTTCATATTCACTTGTAAACGGGCTTAAGTCAAGTGAAGAAGTTCCGTACAGGCTTGAAGGTTATCTTTTTCCTGATACCTATGAGTTCTATATCGGCGAAACCGCTAATTCCGTTATTAAGAAATTCCTTGCAAACGGAGATACAAAAATAAAAGAAAAGTACAGAGATCGTGCTAAAGAACTTGGCTATTCAATGAATGATATTATGATAATTGCTTCAATTATTCAGTGCGAGGCAGGCAACACCGAGCAGATGAAAACTATTTCTGCTGTAATTCATAATCGTTTGAAAGACCAAGCTAATTTTCCACTTTTGGGTGTTGATTCGACAAACGATTATATTACTAATAAAGTAGCTCCTGCGCTTACTTCAACTTCTGCTCACACAGCGGACTATTATAAATCATATTACAGTACCACCGGTTCATCAACTGTTGTAGGCCTTCCGCCAAGCCCTATTTGTAATCCGGGTATTGATGCTATTGAAGCGGCTTTGTATCCTGCCGATGTAAATTATTATTATTTCTTCCATGATACTAAAGGAAATATGTATACAGCAAAAACTTATTCTGAATTTAAACAAAAGGCAGCAACTTACGCTCCTTATCTTAATGTGAACTAATGAGAAATATTGAATTACTTTCACCTTGCGGTGATTTTGAAAGATTAAAACTTGCACTAAAATTCGGTGCAGATGCAGTATATCTTGCAGGCGAAATGTTTGGGATGAGAACCAATCCTTCAAATTTTAATGCCGATGAATTAAAAGAAGCTGTAACGCTTGCACATTCGCTCGGAAAAAAAGTGTATCTTACCTGCAATACTTTACCGCGCAATGAAGAAATTGAAAAGTTGCCTGATTTTCTTAAATATGCACAGCAAATCGGTATTGACGCATTTATTATTGCCGATATAGGTGTTATGGTAATGGCTAAAAAATACGCACCTAATGTTGATATTCATATGTCAACTCAAGTGGGTATTGTGAATTACCAAACTGCCAATACGCTTTACGAAATGGGTGCAAGCCGTATAGTTACCGCTCGTGAACTTTCACTTGATGAAATTAAAACAATCAGAGATAAAACGCCTGATGACCTTGAAATCGAAGTGTTTGTTCACGGTGCTATGTGTATGAGTTTTTCAGGCAGATGTATTTTATCCGATTATATGACTCACAGGGACGCCAACCGCGGTGATTGCGCACAGCCTTGCAGGTGGAAATATCACCTTGTTGAAGAAACAAGGCCGGGGCAATATTTCCCGATAAACGAGGAAAAGAACGGAACATATATATTTAATTCGCGTGACCTTTGTATGATTGAGCATATTCCCGAGCTTGTAAATGCCGGTGTTGATTCATTTAAAATTGAAGGACGCGCAAAGAGTGAGTATTATACTGCGATTGTAACTTACGCATACCGTAATGCAATTGATGAATATTTGAAAAACCCGAGCGACGATTTTAAACCGTCAAAGTGGATACTTGATGAAATGGAAAAAATGAGCCACCGTGAATATACAACAGGCTTTAATTTCGGTCCAATTGAAAATGGGCAGGTTATAGATACCGGCGGCTATATTCGTAATTGGGATGTATGTGCATTGTTTAAAGATTATTCAAACGGCAGATTAACAGTCAGCCAGCGCAACAGATTTTTTGAAGGTGATATGCTTGAAGTTGTTGAACCTAATAAAAAGCCTTATACAATAACTGTTGAAGACCTGTATAATCTTGATGATGACGAAAAAGTTGATGTGGCTAATAAAGCTACTGATACATATTCGTTTAAATGCGATATTCCTGTTTCTCAAGACGCTATATTTAGAAGACAGAGAACTGAATAAAATTTGTACCCCTTGTGAAAACTACACAAGGGGTATTTTTTATGAGTAAAAGGATAACATCATTAGGTGTTGCATTTGCAATTTTGCTTACATTTGCGCTTGGCAGGTGCGGATATATTAACTTCAGCAATTCATATAAAGTTGACAGCTCATATAACAGTATTACTGTTGATATTTCAACTCTATTTACTAATATTTATTCTCGGAACGGAGTTTTGCTTAATAATAATACCCATTCACTTTATGCGGTGATAAAACCAAGTGAAAAATCTATGGCAGAGCTAAAATATTTGTATTCAAATGATGATATTAA
>ENA-OPNV01001066-OPNV01001066.1-human-gut-metagenome-genome-assembly--contig:-NODE-1066-length-13159-cov-1.987866_pt1 | contig 13159 bp, 10 predicted proteins | sample MGYA00241542_ERZ501781 | MGnify/ENA primary metagenome ERZ501781 (study PRJEB25962, sample SAMEA2042609) | human gut metagenome | biome: human gut; feature: human-associated habitat; material: faeces...
TTATTATCATCTAAAACTATTAATGTGTGAATTCTTTTCTCATTAAATAAATGTTCTATATCTACAATCTTTTCTTTCTCATATACTATTATTGGATTTGTTACCATAATATCTTTTACAACCATATCAAATGATTCTTTCTGATATCTTTGAAATGTTCTACGAATATCCCCATCAGTAATTAATCCAACTAAATGACGAGAGTTTAAGACAACTGCCATACCTAACCTTCCATCACTTATAATTGTCAGAGCCTCTGCTATTCTCATATCAGAATTAACAATAGGTAAATTATCTTTTCGCATCAAATCCCGCACATTAGTTAAAAGTTTTTTTCCCAAGCTACCCCCAGGGTGATATTGTGCAAAATCTTTAGCTTGAAAGCTACGTATTTTCATCAATGCACATGCTAAGGCATCCCCCATCGCCAAAGTAGCGGTTGTAGATGAAGTCGGTGCAAGATTTAATGGACACGCTTCATATTTCACCGAAATATTCAAATGACAATTGGCATATTCCGCCAATAATGATGTCTGATTTCCTGACATAGCAATAAGTGGGATATTGCGTTTTTTCAAAAATGGAATGAAACGAAGCAGTTCGTCTGTCTGTCCCGAATTTGATATTGCCAAAACAATATCATTAGAAGAAATCATGCCCAAATCACCATGAAAAGCATCCAAAGGATTAATAAAAAAGGAAGGTGTTCCAGTACTGGCCAAAGTAGCTGCAATCTTTGCACCACAATGACCGGATTTTCCTACGCCCGTTACGACCAATTTACCCCTGCTATGATAAATCAAATCTATAGCTTTATCAAAATCATCTGTCAATAAAGGAATTAAATCTAGTATAGCCTGCGCTTCATCTTGAAAGCATTTAATGGCATAATCTTTTATTTCACTCATAATAAACTGCAAACTACTTTTTCCAAATCTTTCAAATAAAGCATGTTAGGCCCGTCACTCAAAGCCATATCCGGATTTGGATGTACTTCAAAGAAGTAACCAGTAGCTCCAAATGCTTTTGCAGCTAAAGCCATTGCCGGAACGTATTCTCGATTTCCACCAGTTTTCCCTCCATCAGCACCCGGACGTTGAACCGAATGTGTACAGTCCATTATAACATGAGGAGTAATAGAACACATATCGGGTATATTACGAAAATCAACAACCAGATTGTTATATCCAAATGTATTTCCACGTTCTGTCAACCATACGTTTGCATTACCAGTCTCTCTAACTTTCTCAACAGGGTATTTCATATCTTGGCCAGACAAAAATTGAGCTTTTTTTATATTAATAATTTTTCCTGTTCTAGCTGCTGCCACTAGCAAATCGGTTTGGCGACAAAGAAAAGCAGGTATTTGAATTACATCAACAATTCCACCGACAATTTCTGCCTGATAAGGCTCATGTATATCCGTCAATAAAGATAAACCATACTTCATCTTTATATCATTCAACATTGTTAATCCTTTTTCTAAATTCGGGCCGCGATAAGAATGAAGGGACGATTTGCTTTATCAAAAGAGGACTTAAATATAATATTAATACCATATTTATTATTCAAACGAACTAATTCCTTTGCCACTTCTTCCAATATATCGAAAGTTTCTATCACACAAGGACCAGCTATAAAAATCGGTTTATACATTTTTTTAATTTATATTTAACAAATAAAAAGTTTAAACTAATAATCCAACAAATTCTATTTTTCACTCTCTATAGTCCTTATTTCCATTCATAATCTCACGGAAGATATATACCAGATAATCCCTAACTTCCAGACCATACATTTTGGCTGTTTTCATTATGGTAAGATATGTAGCAACTACATCTACTCCGGCATCACGCTATAGAACAAAGTTTTTTTGTTTACAGTAAAAGGTCTGAACACGCTCAGCAATCATATTGTCAATTGCATAGTGACCATCCATAGGATAGTTCTGTAATTCAGCCCAGCCATTAAGCATATAATGAAAAACATTGTCCATCAAGTCGCCAAAATGAAGACGATTTGCATTCTTTATGTTTGTACTCAAATTAGGGCTCCCTTCAATTTTTAGGCACTTTTCAGTGCACAAGCTATTGAGAAATTAAAAATAAAGCGATTAATTAACAGTTAACCATGGATAGCTCGATGTTCTAGGGCATAAGATTAACATAATCCCGGCATCCGTCAAATATTTTTTATAAAATTTCCAGGTATTCCCAAGCTGAGCAGCCATTAAGCTTTACTATGCTGATAATGCTGTGGTAAGCAGATGCCATTTCTGCCCACTCGTCACTGCCGAAGTGGATTATAGACTTAGATTTCACGCAACCACTTCTTCCCCCATCGAACGGGCAGGATTTCAGAATTTCATTGTAAAATTACATAATTCAAGCCTAACTGACCCACTACACCATTATGGGTCTGCACCTTAAATCCTCCGCTAAGCAACAAGGCGGAAGTATATAAAAACAAGCGTAATACATACGTTGTACCGCTAAATTCCAGTGCTCCGTAGCTATCATGTCCTCTGCTTCCCACAATGTAGCATACGACTTAACTTTTCGGTAAGCTACCACAGCTTTTATGTCTTCCTTGCTTAAACTCATACCAACTGTATCCCCTCGTCTTTCACATTGTGGTAAAAAGGAGTGAAATGCTGCTTTACCCAATCCTTAAACGTATAAAGCACAGGACTGATGCATTCATTAAGCGACCATCCCAATTCTACCAACGGATAGGATACATTATCATAATCGGCCGATTCGATCTTAGGCTTATCCAACAAAATAAGCACGTCCCAATCGGAATCGTGACGCGCGTCTCCACGAGCACGAGATCCAAACAATATGGCATGAGCTCCTAAGGGAAGCACTTCCCTCAACCGTTCCGTTATGGATTGTAAAATATCTGTTTTCATTGCCTATTCTTTTTGCTATACACTTCATACAAACTATATGCAATAAATAATTTTCTGTATTTCCTAACGTTGCTTTTAAAATGTTCATCAAAGAAAACAGAATTTCGATGCTATTCTATCTTCTCAAACGGAAAAGCATGAAGATAACTAACCGCCACCGTCATATTACCAAAAGCGAATACCAGCCGGGTATTGCGATGCAGGCGCATGATACAACCCTCCTTACCTTGGAAGACACCACCGGTAATACGGATTTTCTGCTTTTTCTGAAGATAATCCTCCAAAGGGCGATTCATCAGTTCGATGTTATAGGGCATGGATTCGTACAAATAGATGAATTCCTCCATCTGGCGTTGAGGGATGACTGCCGCACGGTGCGTATTATAGTCCGTCACCAAATACTGACGAGGAAGCATGGCGGACAGAATGAGTTCCAACTGCTGCAAGGGAGCGCAGACAAACAACCAGCCGTTGCCCACGATTTCCTTCTCGTCCGTCAAGGCATTCAACTTTTGGGCGGAACCGGTGGCAAAGGCCTCTTTCACCACCCGGACGGAATCACGACGGGCGATATATTCTTCTTTAGTATAGCCGCACTGCTCGAAACGTTTTTTATGGTCGGTCGTAGTGTAAGAAAACACTTTAAAACAAAAATATTTCTCCTCTACGACACCTGATGGAGTACGAAACTTTACGGCTTTCCTGCCACTAAAGACTCCGATGTAGCGTTTCAATTCTTTGTTGGAAAGATACAGGTAATACCAATTGACTTCAGGGTGTTCTTTTCCTATTCCCGCCATTGGCGTGATTCCTTCATTTGACCCCAGGTCTGAGCCGGAAGCGATTGAACTGCAGAGCAGTAACTTAGGCGCTTCGCCCGTTATGTCTTGATTTGAAAGGAACGCTTGATTTTCAAGCTCCATACTATTTTCTGTTACCATCAAAACATTACTTTTTATGTATGTCTTTTTGGGGTTCTCTTAGTAAGAGAATCCCAAAAAGACATATACTGCTGACAATAAGATATTTACGAATAATCAGAGATGGATAATTTGCAAACAAATATCATAAGAATCCTTATCAGAGACTGATTCCTGAATAAAAGATTTCCGTATTTGAATTATTATAGCTACATTTGCAGCGGAATGGGGTTCTCTTACTAAGAGAACTCCATTTTTTTTATTCTAACAGATTCATTTTCAAGATAGATCCAAGAAAGACCAAAAAGGAACACATAAATTCCTTTTCCGCACTCATTAAAAGAACAAATGATAAAACGCAAAAGCGGCCACTTACGATAAAAATCGAAAGTGACCGCTAAAAAGAGATTTATTTCTCTAATATAAGGATCTAACAGTACGGAGTTACTTCACCACAAATCCTCTCTTATCCAAATAAGCTTTGAATTTATGCAAATATTCTTCATCCGGACCATCAAAGAAGGATACACCGGATGCCCCGTTATTGTACGCTTCATCCAGCGCCTCTTCAAAATTGTCCTTAATATCACCAAACATCAGTCCGGCATATATCTTGGCACGCCCATTCACCGTTTCAACGCTTTCCTTTACCGAACGCCCGATCCATTCAGGACCTTCATAATAGAATTTATTATAAATCATCGGATAATAAGCATCCAGCGTCCATTCTCCCCAATCTTGGCGCACCATCTTGCGAGCCATGGACGGTCCCGGGAACACTGCGGCAGAAATAGCTTTATGATCGGCTTTCACCGCTTTGGTAATGGCATCCACCACACGAGTGATGGCATCCAGACGGAAATTGATCCAACTCTGGTTTTCCATCGGATACTTTAATTCCAACGGATCCTGTCCTGTTTTAGCTTTAAACAATTCACGGCAGACATCACAATAACAATAGTCATATTCCGGCAACTCTTCTTTCTGCTCTATACCATAGTTTTTCCATAAGCTGACAGGCAAGATTACATCCGGCATACGGACATAATCCAGATGAACACCATCCACATAAGGCTTATGGGCTTCCTTTACATAGTCTTCTGCCAGATACTCTGCCACACCTTGGTGATTAGGGCACAAGAAGCGATAATAATCCACGTAGGCCGGTTTGTCGTGACAAGACTCACCTTTACGGTTCACGGCATACCAGTCGGGATGCTTGTCCAGCAGTTCCCTGCGGTTCATCGTCCATTTCCAATAATGCGCCTCCAATCCGGCTTTTTTGCAGAGGCGGTAAATATTTTCATTGTATCCCTCGAACATGACACCCGAAATACCACATTCTTTCAACAACGCAAACCATTTTTTCCATTCGGCATCCGAACGGTTATTCAGACGCATCCACAACCAGTTTTTAACTTCACGGGCAGGTATCTTTTCTGTCCGGAAACGTCCTTCATTATTTATCACATAACGGACTCCTTCAGCAGGATTGGTTATAGCTATCTGATAGGTGTTCTGAGTCGCTTCCACCGCAATCCGGGCATCAGCCGGAAGATCTTTCAACTCTTTATCAGTCAAAAAGAATTGTTCTGTGGCACGCAAGTAGTTATGTTGTTTACTATAATTATCCTGCTGTGCGTAGAACATGGCCCACAGCAATTTATAAATAGCCTGATTGTACGGATAAACCAACTCATCCTGCGAGGTTCCCACTTGCTTGTCTACGAAATAAAGATATCCCCAACGGTCGGGCATGTGCATATCAATTCTTCCGGTAGGAGTCCATACCCAGTTTTCCTCAGGTCCTTTCTCCTTCAGCCACTGTACACGCGAGAAGTTGATGCGCCAGGTGTTGCCGGCCTTCAACGGATTGTTAAAGTTCATGGTCAGCGCCTGATGAGGAATGGCCATTTCCACACTCCAATACTTATCTTTATCTTTTGATTTATTCAGTGTACCTTCACAATGGATGGCGGTCTTCAATCCGGGGCAGTCCCATTGCACCATGAAATTTCCACCCGAACGATAAGGTTTGTCCAGCATCAGATCGAAAATCACGCCACGCGCATTGGTCTCTATTTCAAAATAATTGTGTCCGTCGCTATCCGGATCAATAAACACTTCAAAGTCATTGTCATAATAGATGATGGTATCACGCTGGGTAAGACGCGCCTTGATATCCTCTTCTTGAAGAACAGCTCCTACATATAAATATTCATCATCCCACAGCATCTTGGCGGTAGTTTCATATTTGGGAGTCGGGAATCCTTCTCCGCTTATATCTACAAACGGGGCAGTAGACGCCGCCTTATTCCAGGAACTTTCATTCAGTTTACCATCTATTTTCAACTTTCCATCCGGACGATAACATACATAGGTACGCGGTTCGGTCAGAAAACGTTCATATTGTTCAAAAAGGCTTTGTGCCATTGCCGGAAAAGTAACCAGCAGAAGCAACAGGGTATAAATAAGTTTCTTCATGTATTTTTCAGATTCAAGTTAGTTATTATCTTGCACTTGTCCCACTCCGCGATATAGTTTGATCGGTCCATCCAGCAACACGGCCAGCACGGTAATCTGCTCATCCTGCACCTGTTGGGGTACATCAATGTAGAGATTACCCGGCACTGAATTCCAATAATTTTTATTGTAGACCTTGTAATTCAACATAGCTCCGTTACCAACCACCCATATACGGTTCACTTTGTTCATCAGCCCTTTTACTTCCACCGGACCGTTAGGTTTGTAAGGGAGGTATAAATACAGAATATCCCCCGCCTTATTCAGTGTGGTATATCCCTGGAAATGCTCGGTAGGAATACCTGCGCGAGTTTCATAAATAGCTTCTTTATGCTTCTTGGTCCATCGGCCGAACTCCTTCAACACAGCGATCTGTTCTTCAGGAATGGAACCGTCCTCTTTGGGACCGATATCCAATAAAAGATTACCACCCATGCTCAGGCAGTCTACAAATGTACGAAGCAAGATATAGGGTGATTTATAGTTACTGTCTGTATGCTGATATCCCCATGAATCATTCATGGTCATACAAAGCTCCCAATATTTATCCTCGGGACGCACCACCGGCACTCCTTGTTCGGGAGTGGCATAGTCACCATACCCCTGTATACGCGAGTTGATAATCACATTTTTATTATCCGAACGAAGCAAATCTACAATTCCTTTGGAATTCCATGCTTCCGAACTTTGCTCCCAATCTCCGTCAAACCAATACAGATCCGGTTTCCAGGTTTTGTTCAGCTCCGCCAATTGTCCGAAATTGAACTTGTTGAATCTGGCCCAACGTTCAGGATCATTTTTATAACGTACTTCCGTACGGGTTTTGTTTGGGTAATCAGGATGAGACCAGTCCAATAAAGAATAATAGAAGCCAAGTTTCAATCCTTGTTTTCTTACTTCCTTTACAAAGGGAGCTATGAGATCACGTTTTGCCGGAGTGCTTTTCACGACGCTGATATCTCCTACTTTGGTATCCCATAACGCAACTCCGTCATGATGTTTGGTAGTTATCACTGTATATTTGGCTCCACTTTCTTTTATCAGATCCACCCAAGCCTTCGGATCATACTTGGAGGCTGTGAAACCTTTTTCCTGCTCCATGTATTCATCATAGGGCAGGTAGTTGTTAAAGAAGGACCAGCTTTCGGACACTCCTCTGACGGAATAAATTCCCCAATGGATAAAGATACCCAACTTGGCTTGTGAAAACCATTCCATTCTTTTGTCCTTTTGCTCGGCTGTTTCAGTCTGCGGCGTATCCTGTGCCCGTAAAGGGGAAGCTGCAATCAGCAAACCCAGGAACGCTAACGATAATCGGTTCTTTTTCATATATAATAGGTTTGATTAGTTAGGATAGCATGTCAGTATTATTAAAATTTACAGCTATATAATGGACAAAGATAATGTATTTTTATATTTTATTCTATCTTTGCACCCCTAAAACAGAACAAATATGAGCGCAAAGAAAAAGAAACAAGCGAACAGTCCCCTAAGAATCGTCATTATTTTAATATTACTGGGACTTTTGGCCTATAAATATCAGTTGTTTGACGAGAAGCTGCTTGAAAATATCCCCACTATCGAAAGCAATGAAGAAAAGCCAGAAATACTGACCTCGCCCCAGCATGGCGGTGCATTGGAAATTCCGATGATACAATCAAGTACAGGCGGCCAGATTCTGAAACGTAAAGGATATACCCTGTCTTATAATGCCGATTACAAAACTCCACAATGGGTAGCATGGGAGCTTACTAAAAAAGAAACAAAAGGAAAAGAAGGGCGAACAAATAAATTCTTGCCCGACCCGGACGTACGTGGAGCCAAAGCATATACGGGAGATTATACAAAATCAGGATACGACCGGGGACACATGGCCCCTGCCGCCGATATGAAATGGAGCAAACAAGCCATGGAAGAATCTTTTTATATGAGCAACATTTGTCCGCAAAATCCGAATCTGAACCGCGGCGACTGGAATGACCTGGAGGAAAAGTCACGCCAATGGGCAAAAAAATATGGAGCCGTGTATATTGCCTGCGGACCTATATATGATACTAAACGCCCCAAACGAATTGGCAACAATAAAGTGGCAGTCCCCCATGCTTTCTATAAAGTCATATTGATAAATGATAAGAAAAATCCGCAAGCCATAGGATTTATTTTCCCCAACAGCGCCGGACATAAGCCACTGAAGAAATATATGGTAACAGTAGACAGCGTAGAGAAAAGAACGGATATCGATTTCTTCCCTGCCCTGCCGGATGAAATAGAAAACAGAATCGAAGCGGAGTTGGTACAAGAATTACCGTAGTCTGTCACACATACGCAGGCATGAAACGATACATACGTATGTATCCCCCCACACATACGTATGTGTGGGGGTACACGAACGTACGGGTTTTATTTCACTTCCAGCACTACGATAGACTTGGCAGGAAGAGTCACTTTCAAGCTCCCTTTATTGACCTTTGCTCCGGTAAATTCTTTCGGGGCAACCACATTCGGTTTCTCGAAACTATTGTAATCACCTATATTGTTAGCAGTCAGAATACGGCCGGTAACACTCTTAGCTTTCACCTCACCCAGATTCAACTCTATTTCCTGCGATTCCTGCAAATCCACATTAGACAAGGAAATATGAATCAAACCGTTCGCATCCCGTGAAGCGGTAGCACTTACCATCGGGACAATACGGTCGTCGCGTACAATCTTGCGTTCACAGTTCAGTTCCAAAGGAAGATAAGTAGCATCCTGATGCACTTTATACATTTCAAAGACATGGTAAGTCGGTGTCAGAACCATCTTGTCGTCCTTTGTCAAAATCATAGACTGAAGCACATTGGCAATCTGGGCAATGTTTGTCATCTTGATGCGATCCGTATATTTATGGAAAACATCCAGTGTCAAAGAGGCCACGAAAGCATCGCGCAACGTGTTTTGCTGATACAGATGTCCACGGACAGTTCCCGGCTCTTCATCCCACCAGGTTCCCCACTCGTCCACCATCAAACCGATTTGCTTCTTCGGATCATATTTATCCATAATTGCCATATGCTTCTTCAGCACCGGTTCTATTTCCAGACACTTGCCCATAGTCCAATAATAATCATCATCAGTGAACTGTGTAGCCGATCCTTTGCTTCCACTCCATCCCATCACTGTATAATAATGTAAAGACACACCGGCCATACGGTGACCTACATTCTTCATCAGTACTTCTGTCCAGTTATAGTCATAATCACTGGCACCACTTGCAATCTTGAACAAGTGATTGCCATCATAGTCACGACAATAAGTGGAATAACGGCGGTACAAGTCTGCATAATATTCAGGACGCATACTGCCTCCGCATCCCCAACTTTCATTACCTACCCCAAAGAATTTCACTTTCCATGGTTTTTCACGACCGTTCTCCTTACGCAGTTTCGCCATCGGGCTACCTTGTTCGGAAGTCATGTATTCCACCCATTTCGCCATTTCTTCCACACTCCCACTTCCTACATTACCGCTGATATAAGGCTCACAACCTATCAGCTCACACAAGTTCAGAAATTCATGTGTTCCGAAACTATTATCTTCCACTGTACCTCCCCAATTGTTATTGACCATTCGGGGGCGGTTCTCTTTCGGACCGATACCATCCATCCAATGATATTCATCGGCAAAACATCCGCCCGGCCAACGAAGCACCGGCACTTTCAAATCTTTCAATGCCTGAAGCACATCATTACGATAGCCTTGGGTATTGGGAATTTTAGAATCCTCACCTACCCACAAGCCTCCATAGATACAGGTTCCCAAATGCTCTGCAAATTGCCCGTAAATATGTTTACTGATGATTTCTTTCCCTTGCTCGGGATGTACATTGATAGTCGCTTTCTGTTGGGCAAATACCGGCATTGCAGCGAACAATGCCAAGCCCATAAGTGCATTTTTCATGATTAAAAATAAAATAATTAATATACTATTTTGCGTTCTCGTTTTTTATTTGGTCAAATTTACACATTTTACATCAACCGGATAGTGGACAAAATTGTATTTTTAGGGGTACAAAATCGTCAAAAGTAGAAAAGAAACGGATATTTGCCTATATTTGCATACAAAAAAGCCCGATAGACTAAAATGAATAAAAAGAAGCGTACTATTGTATGGATTGTTATCCTTATCATTATCCTGATAGGAGCAGGCGGTGCAGGAAGTATATATTACTATTTCTTTGCCAAGCAGCTCCAACTTACAAAGACTACCTATATTTATATAGACAGAGATGATAATCTGGATTCTGTGTACCATAAAATAATCCGGAACGGACATCCTAAAAGTATGTTCGGTTTTCAATATCTGGCAGAAAAAGAGAAGTATGGCGACAATATACGGACAGGACGTTACGCTCTCAATCCATCGGACAATATGCGCTACCTCTTCCGACGTCTTTCCATGGGATACCAGACTCCCATTAATCTGACTGTACCCAGTGTACGCACCGTGGACAGATTAGTGCGGGCCGTTTCACGCCAGCTCATGATTGATTCTCTGGATATTGCCAAATTAATTTCCGACAGTGCTTACTGTGCACAAATGGGATATACCCAAGAGACACTACCCTCCCTTTTTATTCCTAACACTTACGAGGTGTATTGGAATATGAGTGCTGACGCTTTCATGAAACGGATGCAAAAAGAACATGCTGCCTTTTGGAATAATGACAGGCTGAAAAAGGCTCAACATATCGGACTTACTCCTGAAGAAGTGTCCACCCTGGCCTCTATCGTGGAAGAAGAAACGGCCAATGGTCCCGAAAAGCCCATGGTCGCAGGACTTTATATTAACAGATTGAATAAAGGGATGTTGTTGCAAGCAGACCCGACGGTAAAATTTGGTTTACAGGAATTCGGACTGAAACGCATTCTTTTCAAACATCTGGAAGTGGACTCTCCTTATAATACCTACAAACATGCAGGTTTACCTCCGGGACCTATCCGAATCCCATCCATCCAAGGATTAGAAAGCGTACTGAACTATACACAGCATCATTATATTTATATGTGTGCAAAAGAAGATTTCTCAGGCACTCATAATTTCGCTGTCACAGCAGCCCAGCATCAAGCTAATGCAAGACGCTATCAACAAGCGTTAAACCGGCGAAAAATAAAATAAAAGGAGCGGACTATAGGTCCGCCCTCCCAATGGATTATTTAATGTGTATCTATAGAATCTTTCAGCAACCTTCCTTTGTATTGTCCTTTTTTCCCGGTCATCTTTCCATATTCCACTGCATGTACCGGACAAACATGGTAACAAGCCAGACATTGAGTACAGTTACCTCCCCAAACGGGACGATCCGTCACTGTTATATTGCCCACAGGACAAACCTTCTCACACTTCTTACAACCAATGCAGGCTTCCGTTGCATGAAAAGGCTTGGGAGACATCAGAAAAGCATTGAAAAGAGGGCGCAGCAAATAGGATTTAGTAAATGGAAGCGCACCTTCATGACAATTATATTGTTTCATTTGAGCCCTTGATGTAATTTCTTCGTTGATAAAACGCACACGGGCAACAGCATTCTGTACTTTCTGGGTTTCTATATCTTTATCATCTACATCAAAACCGGGCAAAGAAACATACGTATTCGGCATAGTAACCGAATAGCCGGCAACACATTGCCAACCTTTCCGGGTAACGGCAGAAGAAAAAATTTGTGCAGTCCGGCCTGTATCATCTCCGCAAGTACAGACAAAGAAAAGGTATCCCGGCTTATCCAACTTTAGCTGATGAATAAAACGAAGTACTATCTTGGGAGGGCCCCATGCATATACAGGAAAAACAAAACCTACTTTTTCCCCTTCTTTCAGCTTATACGCTTTGTTCCTGTCTATTTCCATAGCTATGGACAACAATTCCTCATTCTGTCCTTCCGCCAGCTGCCTTGCCACCCAAGCCGAATTACCTGTACCTGAAAAATAAAATATCATATCCGTACTATTTTTATAAAAAGAAGCGATGCTAATCTTTTGAATTAGCATCGCCTTATAATGAAGCCGCACCAGTGATGCGATGAAACTCCGAATGACAGGTTTTGAGTGCTCTCCTCCTTTGTAATCCACCGGCATAAATGCTACCCGAAGGCGTGGCCCGCCATTGGAAGATGAAGCTATGTCTCGGTTTTCAGATTAGTTTGATGAGTTTCCCAATCCAACTAATGCGGCTCGCTTTTCATCTCTTTCCGTATGACAAATATACGTCCTTTTTATGATATAAACAAGAGTATAGCAGGATTTGTTTGTTAAAAATAATAAGCAAGAAAATAACTCTCTGTAATTCTGCTTATTGTTGTTTCCATTTCTTAAGGAAACATCACAAGGCATACGCAATAAAAAAGAGCAACCTCGTAGAGATTGCTCTTTCATAAATCTTTATATCGCCGTTTACAGAAGAATTAAGCAGCTTTTGCTTTAGCAACAATTGCTTTGAATGCTTCCGGATGGTTCATAGCTAAATCAGCTAACACCTTACGGTTGATTTCGATACCAGCTTTGTGTAATGCACCCATCAATTTAGAATAAGACATTCCTTCCAGACGAGCGGCAGCGTTGATACGCTGAATCCACAAAGCGCGGAAATTACGTTTCTTGTTCTTACGGTCACGGTATGCGTAGGTCAAACCTTTTTCCCAAGTGTTTTTTGCTACTGTCCATACATTCTTTCTTGCACCAAAGTAACCTTTGGTAAGACCTAAAATTTTCTTTCTTCTTGCTCTAGAAGCAACATGATTTACTGATCTTGGCATAGTTTTAATTCT
>ENA-OPNV01001082-OPNV01001082.1-human-gut-metagenome-genome-assembly--contig:-NODE-1082-length-12989-cov-2.423380_pt1 | contig 12989 bp, 9 predicted proteins | sample MGYA00241542_ERZ501781 | MGnify/ENA primary metagenome ERZ501781 (study PRJEB25962, sample SAMEA2042609) | human gut metagenome | biome: human gut; feature: human-associated habitat; material: faeces...
AAAGAGTTTAAGAAATGTGGCATCATCTATAACCAACTTGTCAGCGTGACCATAAAGATGTGGCATCAACTCCGCAAGACGCGCAAGTATCGGGAACTGATGGCAGCTATTGCTAAATCAGCTTCCGATAGCGATGAGCAGAAAACTCTCTATAAGCAACGTGAGAAGATACTTAAAGAGCATCATTTTTCCGAAGACAGCTTTCATAAATTGGTGGTGCCGTATGCAAAACACTATGCTATACACTCACATGTAGCGCAGGCAATTGCTACCGATGTCTGGAAAGCGTGGAAATCTTTCTTCTTTAGTAAAGGAAAAGAAGTTCATTACAAAAGACTGGACGATGTATCTTCTATCTCCGGAAAGAATAACGCTACTGGCATTGTACTTCGCCCGGCAAAGCTCACCACGAGTAACCTTGCATCAGCAAAACGCAAAGTACAGAAAACTGTCGAACAGCGATACTATAAAGCATACGGGCAATCTGACCCTAAAGATGATAAAAAGGTCATTCTTCCTGATTCTGTAATACCGCAAATGGAAGCTGAAATCGCTGTTGCCGTTGCAAAAGTAAAACCGGCAGTTGGAAATGGCTCTTTGCGCATCGTGTATGGCAAACATGAATTCCCTGTTGTGGTGCGTAACTCTAACACTCAGACAGGAAAATATCAGCAAGAAGCGCTCAAATGCGGCGTAAAATTTTGCCGCATAACGCGCAAGTGGGTCAAAATCAAGTGGAAGTATTACGCTCAGCTTGTTTTGGAAGGCTATCCTCCCACCAAATGTGACAGCAACGGCGTGATAAAGCATCCTATCAAGCAGGGTTGTGTTGGTCTTGACATCGGCACGCAGACACTTGCCATCAGCGGCAGCGACATCTGCGATTTGAGATTGCTTGCACCATCAGCAAGAGCGCAAGCTAAAGGTCTCGTCAACGAGATTGCTCGCACACAACGAGCAATGGACCGCTCACGTCGCGCTACGAATCCAGACTGTTATAATCCAGATGGCACGATAAAGAGGCTGAAGTGCCAGCATGGTCATAAACAAAAGCGCGACTGGAAATACAGTAAGCGCTATTATCGCTTGCGAGCAAGGCTGCGTGACTTAAATCGCCGACTGGCTGACATCCGTAAGATGGAACACAACATCCTTGCTAATGAGTTGCTGGAACATGGCAATGAGTTTATTGTTGAAGACATGAACTATAAAGCCTTGCAGAAGCGCAGCAAAGAAACGAAGGTTAATGCCAAAACCGGCAGGATACATACCAAAAAGCGATTTGGTAAATCGCTAAGCCGCTGCGCTCCTGCAATGTTTATCACTATCCTCACAAACAAAGTGACAAGATACGGTGGCAAAGTCATCAAGGTAAGCACCTTTGAGACGAAGGCCTCGCAATTCGACCATACGGATGAAAGCTACACCAAGAAGAAGCTATCCGAACGGATGGCCCATCTCAGCAGTGGAGAAGTGGTCCAGCGTGACCTGTATTCCGCTTTTCTGCTTGAACATATAGATACCGAATCTTTGGAATACAATACAGAAGCTCTTAAATCAGCTTTTCCTGCATTCTTAAAGATGCACGAAAATACAAAAAAGCACTTGCAGAAGGAAGAGAACAACCTTCCTGCAAGTGTAGGATTCTAAAAAATGGTTTTCCGGGGGACTCGACACGTTCCTCGTTAGAGAACTGCCTCGCAAGAGGTGAAACTCCACAGGAGGATGCACTTAAAAAGCTGGGAACGCAGACAAGTATGTTGGTCAACCTTTCAAGGCTGGATGCTCATGGAAAGCTACATCCGTAGCTTTTTGTGGGAAACCGCGTAACTCGCTGCCTTGTAGTGGTATGGTGATGAGCCATGCCACTGCCACCCAGGAATCCCACGATTTTAATCGTGGGAGGTGTCAAGGTTACTTGGAACGATGAAAACAACAAGGATAATATCCGCCCCGATAAGGTCACTGCAAAGCTGGCTAACGGAACGACGGCTGTATCTACAAAAGAAATCAATAACGATAGCTGGAAGCATGTCTTTGAGAACATTATTGTTTTCAACGGTGATGGTAAGGCATCGTACACCGTTACGCAGGATGCTGTGAATGGTTATACAACAGAAATCAAAGCATCTGATGATGGCAATACCATTGAAATCATCAATACACATGTTCCTGTTGCTCCTCCGAAGGAAGAGCCTAAGCAGGAAGAAACTGCAACGCCTGCAGCACCGGCACCTGTGGTTGAAATCAAGACGGAGCCCACAACAACAGTAATCGAAACACCCAATAAACAGACAGGCATCTCGTTTATGGACGGGTTGTTTGGCTAAACACTAAAAGAAAGACAGCGAGTGGAGATTTTCTGCTCGCTGTTTTTCTTGCCTTTTGCTGCAAAGTAAATATACTTAAGTTATACCAAAAAATAAAAGCAAACAAATATTTCAAAATCGATATACCGCCATCTCGTTGTGAGGTGACGGTATTTTTGTTTGCTACAGGTGCGAATGGCAAGTAAACATGGTTTCACTGGTTGCTTCGCACCGAGTATTAGATAGAAAGGATATGATATAGCTATAGTAAATGGTACCTGACTATTATGTATAGTCAAAAAACAGACAGACATTGTACAAAATGCATGACAACTTATTGTTTCGTTTGTGCAAGCTTGCTGTTGCAACCCACACGGGTTGCGTTAGATTGAAATAAGTTCCTGCATAGTCATTTGATGATACAAATTTTGTTGCAACCCGCACGGGTTGCGTTAGATTAAAATCGTTATATTAAAAATCAAAATAACGTCATCTCATCGAGATGACGTTATTTTGTAGGAAGGAAGGATTAAAATTGAATATTATCGCTCACAAATCCAAAGACGGCAGAGAACAGAGCCTGCAGGAACACGGCCAAAATGTTGCTAAAATGGCCGCTTCTTTTGCTGCTCCATTTGGCGGGGAAAAATTCGCCGAAAGAATAGGGATAAGCCACGATGCTGGAAAGGATACGGTAGGTTTCCAACAATACATCCAAGCTCCCGACAAAAACGCAAAATCCCCACACGCTATCATCGCAGCGGCGTTAAATTGCCAAGCCAACGATGTCTTGTCTGCTGTTATAACAGCAGGTCACCATAGCGGCTTGCACAATGTTCTCGACACCATCACCAATGTGAGAGCTGCTCTTGCTGAGCGGAGCCAAGACATTACCACGGCACGGGAATATTTTTCTTCGGACGCAATCAGCCAGACTGAAATTATTCCGGAATTTGCACGGAAGAATAAAGTCTTTGGTCAGTACGCCTTTACGAAAATGGAGTTTTCATGCCTTACCGATGCTGATTATCAGGACACGGAACGATTTATGCGTGGTTATTCACCGAGAAGCTATGACTATGATAGCTTTTCTGACATCTACGATATGTTCAGAAAGCACGTTCAGCCGTGGATTGATAAAGATAATGAAATGATGAGGAGAAAGAACCAGCCGTTCAGTAAAGACGAAGAAATCAACCATATGCGCACGCAAATGATGCTGCAGTGTTTGGATGCCGGTTCCAATTCCCGGAAAGGAGATATTCGCACACTGAGTATTCCTACTGGTGGGTCTAAAACCTTATCTTCTTTTGCTTATGCTATTGCGGCAGCAAAAAAGGATAAAAGCATCAAGCGCATCATCGTCGTTATTCCATTTAATACGATTACAACACAGACGGCTTCTGTGCTGCGTGGAATTGTAGGAGAGAAGAATATTCTGGAAAACCATTCCGGATTTGATTTTGAGGACAGCAAGCAAGACAAGCTTCTTCAATACGCATCCGAAAACTGGGATATTCCGATTGTCGTCACGACGAATGTACAATTTTTTGAGAGTTTCTTTTCCAACAAGCCTGCTAAAAGCAGAAAGCTTCATAATATCGCGGACAGCGTTATCATCTTTGATGAGGTACAGCAGCTTCCTGTAAAATACTTGAAGCCATGCATCAAGTGTATCGAATCTCTTGCAGCTAATTTCGGCGCACGTATCGTTCTCAATACCGCTACACAGCCTGCTCTTGAACCTTACTTCGAAACCATCAAGCCCCGTGAGATTATTGATGATTCTGAAAGCTATGTGAAACCCTTCCGTCGCTGCAGTATTGAAAATATTGGCACTGTTACAGCAAAGAACCTCACGGAACGAATCCAGAAGCATAAGCAATGTCTATGTGTTGTCAATGAAAAGGAAGAGGCGAAAGCTATTTATACTGCCATTGAGAACGGCCGTTGTAAAAACCTGTATTGCCTTACTACAGACATCACTCCTTATGACCGAGAAAAACTTCTCCGTCAAATCCGGCAGAATTTAAAAGATGATGAGCCCTGCATTGTCATCTCAACGTCTTTGATTGAGTCCGGTGTTGATGTGGATTTTCCGTACGGTTATCGTGAACTTTATGGGCTTGATTCCATTTTGCAGACAGCAGGACGCGTGAACAGAAACGGACTTCGCGACTGCGGCAGTAGTACCCTGTTTGTATTCGATGGACCGCAGGAGGAATATCGAGCGCTGAGGAATGGGACTTCGAGAGGCTGTAATGAATCCGATAACAAAAAAAGTATCACCAGAGGCATCCTGCAGAAATATGATGCGGATTCGCCGAAAGCAATCCATGAGTATTTTTCGAGACTCTACGGTTATAAGGGCGATGGGCTTGATAAATTCTACATCGTAAAGATGGCGAACTCAAAACTTATCCCATTTCAGGACATAAGCCAGAAGTTCAAAATCATCGATGAAGATACCGTAACGGTCATCATTTCCCAGACAGCCGAAGCATCTGAACTTGTCGGAAAGATTCGTAATCAAACCGCAACAAAAGATGATATCCGCAAAGTAGGTAAATATGCCGTTTCTGTGCGAAGAAGCAAATACGATAAGTACCTTGCAGCTTCCACCGAGGTATTGACCACAAAAGTATGCAACGATGTAGAAGAACCTGATATTTGCAATCTCGTAGATATGGGATTGTACACAAATATCGGTGTCATCTTTGACGCAGCAGCCTGAGGGATGCTTGCCATTTGCTGCAAAGTTAGTATACTAAGGTCATACCAAAAATAAAAAAGGCACTTTTACAATTTAAAATCGACATGCCGCCATCTCGTTATGAGGTGGCGGTATTTTTGTTGCCAAAAAGAAACGGAGGATTTAATCGTGAAAATACCATGTGTTGATAGACACAAAATTATGGAGAATGCGGAACTTATCAACCGCAATCACAAAGCAATTCGTGTCTATCCTAAGCCAATCATCTTAGAGGTTGACTCTAAATTTGCCGGATTCACCATTCCCGGTATGCGTGTTGAAGGCGTTACCTATGAGGTTCCCACCTTTTCCGCATTAAAGGGTGCAATCGATGCAATTTATTGGCATCCCGGCGTTGAAGCCATTCCAACCGCTGTTTATATCCACAATCCCATAAAGAAAGAGCGTATCACGCAAAACGGATACAACGAAGGTCGCGGTCAGCGTTCTCGTGAATGTCTTGTCAATGTTCGATACACCATCATCGTCTATCTGGTTCAGATGAATACGATGCAGGAAGGTATGAACCTTGATAAGTATTACGAGATGCTTACCAAGTACATAAACGGCGGCTGCGGAAACAAAGTGCCGTATCTTGGTATTGCAATGGACCCGATGAATTTCAAGCTCATCAACAGCGATGACATCAAGCCCACGCAGCCTTTTAATGAAGACCTTGGGTTTATGCCATTTACCGAAGATTATACAAAGCCGAAAGACCCCGACTTGGTTTGCAGACATCTGACAATCGAGAATGGGATTATCGACTTCACGAAAGGAGAGTATTTCCACTGTTATGAAGGACTTACTTAATGTTCTGTACGACCATTACAATGCACAGTTACCGCTCGGAACCGTCATGCCTTACGGCTGGACGATTGTGGAAGTCAATTACGCTGTAGAGGTCAATGATGATGGTGAACTCACCGGAATCTATGCACTTGGCGCAACATCTGACGCTGATGAGGTGGAGGACAAGGCCAAGACCAAGGCTAAAGGCAAGGATACACCCTATCAAAAATTCACGGTTCCTGTTCGCCGTACCCGTACGAGCGGCGCTTACCCGTATCTGTTTTGCGATGCCGCGCATTATATGTTTGGCACTCCGAAACGCGATGGTAAAGGTAAGGTTAGCACTATCGACTATTACGGTGCGATGAAAAACGCAGTTTTGGGACTTCGTGAGTATCTGGGTGAATCTCCGGCTCTTTGTGCCATCTACAAATTCTATGAGACTTGGGACAACACCAAAGCAGAAGAAAACCCCTACATCGTTGCAAGCAACGTCGCCAATGGCGGTCAGTGCATGTTCTTCTATAATGGCAAGCCCATTTTCGAAGACGATGTGTTCAAGAAAAACTACGAGAAGCTGACGACGGCATACGGTGAAATGCCTATTCCTCAGAAAGATAAAAACGGGAAATTCGTTTTGCCTTCTAAACCCACCTATATCCGCAGCATGATTAGCGGAGAAGTCGGATTGAAGGCGACGCTTTTCAATAATGTATCCGTCAACGGTGTAAACGCATACCTTCTCTCGAACAACAAGAAGAACACAAACTACTTCGGTCGGGAAAAGGGCAATGCCATCCCCATCTCGCAGAAAGACGGTCATAAAATCTGTGAAGCAGCGAAAGACCTGCTGACGCGTAGAAAGAACTTTTTCATTCCCGCAAGCAAAAGCTGCAACCTCAAGAGAAGTATGGTCGTATGGTGCGATGATGTTCCTAAGGAAGAAGAAAGTGCCATTATTGACCTCTGCTTTGACACCGTCTCGAATTCGCTTTCTATTTCTGATGAAAGCGGAAGCGAAATGACCGAGCGGATGCTTCATATTGCTCAGATTCGAAAGGGGAGAATGATTCCTCTGTCGGAGAAAGAGAAGAATGTGAAGGTCAATGTTTGGACTGTCGGTACTCGTGGGAAAGGCAGTATCGTTTCTGATTTCACCCAAATTACGTTAGGTGAGCTTTGTGAGCATTTCCAGCGTCATTATGATAATATGGAAATCGTGCGCAGCCCTAAGTGCAAGGAGAATGACGGAACGGTTCGTGACTTTGCGCGTCCCACTACCGTATACCGTTCCTTATTCGCCAAGGACGAAAAAGGGAAAGTCAAAGTAGATAATCCTGTTCTTTGGAAGCAGATTAGCCACAGCGTCTTTATGGGTGAAAAATATCCGACTCGTGTTCTGGATATGGTTCTTTGCCGAGCAGACCGAGAGAGTAAGAAAACCATCGATGATGGCGTGTGCTGCATTTCCGCCACAATGGCAGGGATTATCAAAGCGTATCTCATCAACAACGCAGGAAAGGAAGATTTAACTGTGTCTCTGAACGAAAACAACACCACCCCCGCGTACCTTACGGGACGCATTTTTGCACACATGGAGAGTGCTCAGCGAGCAATCGACCCGAGCAACCAGACCACGTTCGTGAAGCGTTACTTCGCGCGTGTTATGGAGAACCCGGCCGAAACCATGCCGCAGATGCACTTGAGCTTCAACCTACTCCGTGCAAAAGCTAACAACGACGACAAAAAGAGCGCTATTTTCGCGGCAAAGGAAAAGGTTATTTCTGAGCTGATTGATATGCTGGACGATAATTATCCCAACAAGCTCTCTCCTGAGCAGCAGGGCTACTTTGTAGTCGGCTATTATCAGCAGCGCCGTGAGAATATCCGTTGCGCCGCCGCACTCGCAGCAAAGAACGTAAAAAACAACGACTAATCAAGGAGAATAAAAACATGGCTATGATTGAAAATATTCTGAAAACCCCCACCACCATCGAAGTCGTCTTTGACGCTAAGATGTCCAACCCCAACGGCGACCCCGACAACGAAAACGCACCTCGCCAGAACTCTGAGGGCTTTGGCTACATGACCCCTGAGTGCGTCAAGTACAAGATTCGCAATGTTCTGAACATCATGGCGAATTTTGGTGAGATTGACCCTGACACCAATCACCTGTACTGTTCTCCCGATACTTACAGCATTGAGAGCAGCATTCGTGAGTGCTTCGGTAAAAAGCCAAGCGACTTCAAAAAGCTCACGTTCGAGGATGAGCTTACTATGCGCAAAAAGCTGTGCAATTACTTCGTGGATGCGCGGTGGTTTGGCATGGTCAACACCTCTTATTCGAGTTATAACACGCTCGGCAAAATCGAGGGCGCATTCCAGCTCAGCTTTCCGATGTCGTATGACCCGATAAGGATTGCTTCGATTTCCAATACTCGCTGCTGCGTTTCCTCTGATGATGAACGCAAGGGAAACGAAAAGGTGCCGAAAAACAAAGACCGTACGATGGGCCGTTTCAGCGTTGTCGAGTATGGTTTGTATCACATGTACATTCAGACAAGTACCAAGGCAATTCTGCGAAACGGTGTGACTGAGGACGACCTCAAGCTCCTCATTCAGACCATCCTGCACATGTTCGATGATGACATGAGCTCCGTTCGTCCTTCGATGACGGTTCGCAAAGTTGTTGTCGTACGCCAGAACCGCAACAGCGGCCGCGTACGTCCTACCGATATCGAGGACGCTATGGTCGCAAAGCTGAAGCCGGGCGTTAACAGCCCCACTTCCTTCAACGACTATAACCTTGAATTTAAGCGGGATATGCTGCCTGATTCTGTGGAGGTCAAGGAGTATACCATGGATAACCCGGATGGCATTATCCTCTAATCCATTTTCTCGTAAGAGTCTGCCCATTGTGGGCAGGCTCTTTTTTGTTTGCATTGATTGACTACATATAGTTTATGTGGTATAATATAAACATGAGAATTTCAGAACCAAAACAAAATTACAGAACAATCAAATGTGTGCATATTCTCATTATGACGATACTGTACATCACACTTATTGGTGTATTGGTTAAAGTCATAGGAGAGCCAAGCCGCACGGCAGCAGCGTTCTTAGTTGACATTTTTTGCTACAATGAAATGCTTCGCGTAACATGTCTGTACTACGAGCGTTTGCGAAAGCAAAACAAAAGCTGAAAGCTAATAAGGAGTGATTTAAAATGACTGTCAAGGAACTAAAACGGTATCTGGATGACGTTCCAGATACCGCAATCGTTGTAATAAGAAACCATACTGCGCCTACAATCCTCGAAAAAGCATGGGCCAAACATATCTCTGCTATCGCAAAACCGGATGGCAGGTATGTACCAAAAACCGTAGATTCCAAAGGTGACAATGTCGAGGTTGTCGTTTTTGATTAACCGTGAGGACAAAAGATTGTCAAATTCAGTCGTAGACATCCTGAATATGCTCGAAATGGGTGAGTCTGTCGATATGATTGCCAGCGATATGAACTCAAAGACAACGAATATCAGAAGAATCATTCGGGAAAATGATATCGGTCAGGATACCATCAGTACAACGCTACAATGGCGAAAAGCAATCAAGAGATTGCTGCCAGACCGAGAGGCACATATCATCCGTTGGAATGAAAGCAAAGAGTCGGCCATTCCCTATAAGCTTTGTGTTCCGAAACATTTTTTGAATGCTGCCGGAAGCGCTCCTGTAACTGTGATTCCCGTCATTGCCATGCTCAGAAATACACCACCGGATTACTTTGGCCAAAATCTGGAAGTAATTCCGTGGCGAACAATCGTACAACATTTGTTGTCAGAAGACGACGAACAATGTGTACGCTTCGTCCTGCGAAAATGGGAAGCAGCAAATCCGGAAGAAGCCGCTTTCGGCAATCCTCTCGGATATAAAGATGTCAGTAGACGGCGCTACGCAGAAAAACTGGATAGTATTGGGATGACATACTGTCTGTACGGGGATTTGGAAAATATTCTTCCAAGGGAATTTTCTATTGCGCAGATTTAGCGTTGACTACAACACGCTTTTGTGGTATAATATAAATATACCGAATAAGAACACACATAATCAGTCAGAATGATTTCAAAATCATCTGGCACAAGACAAAGGGTGATAAAATTGAATAACATTTCGAAATCTCTCTCTAAAGCACCATCCGTCTTAACAGCTATCGCATGTATCGTATCGTTTGCCATGTTGGTTACGTTGCTTCTGTTTCAGGGCGGAATCCTCTATTCCATGGGGTTGACTATGCTGACATCCGACATTCTGGTCACTGCCATTACCATTGTGCTTGCGGTATGCGCAATCTTTTCTCTGGCAGCTATGATTCGAAGCATGGTTGCAAACAAAAAGAATAATAAACTCATCCACAACATCATCGCAGATGTAGAGGGAAGCAAAGAAGCAGAGAAGACAGCTTCTCCTGCTCCTGCTCCTGTGCAGGCACAGGAAGAGGTAAAGAAAGAATCTACTCCTGCTGTTTCTGACACATCCTCCGATGACGATGAGCCGGAAGAAGCGAATGGCGAGTCCATCCCCGAAGTAATCACTACTGCTACCCATGTAACACCTGATACGGAAGATTCTGACAAGAAGATTGTCGGTTCCGTAGTAAGCAAGGGCATGGATGAGTCTACGCTCGAAACGCTTGATAAGCTCATGGGACAGAACAACGAAAAGGATATGACTCCTCCCGTTGTAGTAGCACCCGATGTCCAGTCTGCTATGCAGGAAAAAACCGAGCCTGTGGAAAAGAAGCAGGATGAACATGTTGAACAGGCATGTGCTCCCGTCGAGGAAGAGCCTGTTAAAGAGGAGCCTGTTAAGGAACCCGTTGAGGAACCTGTTCCGGCAAAGGAAGCTGTTGAGGAAACTCCTGCCCATGAAGAGGAACAGCCTGCGGTTGAACTCACCAAGTTTGAAAACTCCATGGTGATGTTGATGAAACGCGGTAATGTTCCGGAGAACGTATACGCCATCGAGGAGTACAAAGAAGGTGCCGTGTGCCTGACTCATGACAAGGAACACTACTTCGTTTACATCTGCAAAGACAACGATGCAGATGACGTTGAGTATTTCCCGATTCATGACGAAAAGGCTGTTGCAATGGCATTTGCGACCCGTATCCGTAACAAGATGAACGACAAAAAACCTGCCTGACGCAAAGCAGCCTTGCTTGTTGCTGCAAAGTAGCTACAATTAACCCATACGAAAAATAATCCACTTAAGCATTCGCATGCTTGAGTGGATTTTTCTTTTTGGGAGGATTTCAGCTGTGAAACGCTTATTATATAAATTGTTGTGCGTTGTTTTTTTTGCAGCAATTATGGCAGGATGTGCTATGTTCGCTGTGAGAATCAAAGACAATATTACAAGAGAATATGTCGTTCCGGAACAATACGGTATCAATGGACAAATCACATACTCTTATACGAACGATTCAGATACCGATATTGTTTCTGCGAACGAAAATAAAAAATGCTATTTTGTTCGCGGGAACAATTTCACAGACAACGAAATATCCATTATAAATATCATTATTGAAAATATACGAGCAATGAATGAAACCATCACCATCAACACATCTATCTCCCCGCATTCGATGCGTATTCTCTTAAAGGAAAGCCTTAAAACTCCGGATATTTTTTGGGTAACAGGCTATCAAATGGAATACAACAAAAACGGCCAGACATATTATAAAATTTACCCGGTCTATAGTATGAGTGCGGATAGTAAAAATAGCTTGGAGAAAAAACTTCAAAAGGAAACCGATTTATTCTTACAGAACAATGCCGAGGCACTGAACCACGATGTCTGGACAGCGGCCTATGCGGTCAATGATTGGCTATGCCAAAATGTCACATATACGGATGAAAAAAATATTCAGAACGGTCAATACTATCCATACAACAGCATTGTTGCTCCACTTCTGAGAAAAGAAGCTATCTGCTCCGGATACGCAAAAACATTCGCATATCTGATGAATAAAGCAGGATATGAAGCAGCCTACTGCACAGGTTACACAAACGGCGGAATATATCATGCATGGAACGCTATCGTTTATAATGGCGAAATAACATATATCGACTCGACCTATAACGCTTCCGGTAATCATATGGCGTATTTCTGCAGAAATAAAGAAGATTTAAAAGAACGAACAGAAAATTCAATAATATGGTTTTCTGCAAGCGATGATTGATTGACTATTGCAACTTTATGAGGTATAATATAAATATCACCACAGAAAAGGAGTTATCATATGTCATATAAAGTATTTGCTGTTATTATTTCTGCCGCTATGCTTTGTACTATGCTTGCGGGATGCAAAGATAAAGCAGGGGATATGAATAAAAACAGTCTCACTATCGGAACTGCCACAACGGAAACAGCAAGTGCTGCGACAGGCGAAGCGGCACAGGGAAATGGCGTGAATACGAATCCCGCTATCAACGGATATACCGACGAAGACTTGGAGAAGATGGATAAGAGTGCTCTGGATACACTCAAAGACCCTGAACCGACTCCAGAACCCAATACTATTGTTGCTGACTTATATGAAAAATATAACATTGAAACAGATGACGAGGAAAGTGAAAGCGGTCCTGTAGCTTCTGCATATCAATCTCATAAGTTGGCCGACAACAATGTGACTTGGGAAGAGATTCTCGATTATGCCGAAATCCCGGTGACCGAAGAAGTCAAGGCAGAGTACGATGGAATTGCAAATCCTGTCATGCAGGTGGAAAAAGCACTGGGAGATATCAGCGATTACAAGGCTCGTAAGGTCGATTTCAGCAATTATCTGTCCACAATGAATTCGATGCTCTATACAATGACCAACAATCCCATGATTTATACAAACGATGCGTATAGTGGACAGATTTCGGAGTTCAGAAACAAATATTCCGAATACGCAAATCTGCTGGCAGGGGATAATCCTCTGATTACAAAAGACCAGCTCGCAGAACTGAAACAGTCTATCGTTGACGAATATAATTTCCTTACAGGAAATGGGTTTATGGTTTCTACTGTGGACTCCAATGTTGCAGAACAGCTTATTGCAGCGAATAAACCGCAGGCAGAGAGCGAAGCGTC
>ENA-OPNV01001101-OPNV01001101.1-human-gut-metagenome-genome-assembly--contig:-NODE-1101-length-12761-cov-2.424288_pt1 | contig 12761 bp, 13 predicted proteins | sample MGYA00241542_ERZ501781 | MGnify/ENA primary metagenome ERZ501781 (study PRJEB25962, sample SAMEA2042609) | human gut metagenome | biome: human gut; feature: human-associated habitat; material: faeces...
TGTAGCAGGATTGCAGATTCTTGGTATAGGAATATCTTGTTTGATTTTATAGCTGTCCGGTAAAAATGCCGAAGTTCCCCCAAAAAGGTCTAGCTTTGGGATAAACAGATTCGGTTTTAATGGTAAACAAATATGATTGTATCATTCCACAAACATGTAACTTGTTTGCGATATATATTCCGATAATTTTAGTATATTTTGTAGAATGTGTCTGTGCAAATTAGACGTAGCATTTACCGTCTGTGAAAAGTAGGATACTTATTATTGAACCTGAATCCGAATCCCAGCATCAGATAGTTGGGATCATGGAAATCCTGTAAATTATATCCGATATGAAGGAATGAGTTGCGCGTAACTTCTATCTTCAGTGCCAATATCTGGTAGAAAGATTTTAAATCTCCGCCTGCATGAATCACATTTGTGCCCAATCCTATTCCTACTGTGAAGTAAGGCATCACGTACTCGGCACGTCCCGAAACTCCTAGGGCTAGTTGTTTGCCGGCAGACGGCTTGAGGAGCTCATCGCCGTATCCGTCCGGGCTATACACATTCGCACTGCCGTCATAAACCCCGTCTAATGAAATACCCGCACGGAATTTATACCCGAAATTATACATTGGCGCGAAATTAAATCCCAGTACCGGATAAGTTTCAGGAGAAGCAACCATTTGTCCCTCTCCAATCGTTACTCCTTTTCTGCGCCATGAACCGAACAATACCAAGTCATAACTGATATGACGGGGGAATTTAGGTACGGGTGATTGATATAGAGGTTTTGCAAAACATTCTTCTTTTCTGTTAATATTGTAGACCAATCCTACCTTTAGTCCGATGGAATTGAGTCCCGCATTCGGGAATTTTGTATTACCGTTAGAGAAATGCGTTACTGCCACACCTGTTGTGAAATCAAATTTGGGAGAAAGCATCCAGTTGAAATAGAAGTTTGTATTCAGATAGGCGTTTACTTTTGAACCTATCACCTTATTATATGGGTTCAAATCACTGTGATATGGTTTCCAGCCAAATGAAGCGCCGAAGTTCCATTCATAGTTTAACGACAATCGTTGGTTGAAACGGGCGATACGCGCTCCTTGAAATAAATAGACAGTAAGCGGGTTGCCCAACTGCGGCTTCTCATACATATTGTAGTAGCCCACGCCGATACCTTGGTAGGCCCCTCTGTAAATACGGTCGTTATAGGTGTTCGGATGAAACTGGAATGAGTACTTCAAGTGAAGCGACAGGGAATTCTCTATGGGTTTCCAATTCAGATTTTCTCCTCTGAAAAAGGAACTGGTGGGGAAAATATATCCGGGACGTGCCTCAATGCCGATACGGTGGATAAAATGACGTTTCAATGACAGGGAATCTACATAAAGCCGGTCGGGGATGTTGGTTTTGTCTGAAATGGAAACCGCTGTTGTGTCTATAGGGTTTCCCTCTGTATATTGATTGATTGTGTCTTTAGCAAAGGTCATGTTACTTAAGAACAGTAATGCATCCAGAAGTATCACGAGTTTCCATTTTTGTATTGTGCCTTTCATATGCCGTGTAATGTTTTTGTGCGTTTTACCGATCTATCGTATGGTCTGATTTTTTTATTTGTGGCACAAATATAATCATAGTATTTGAAAAAAGAAATTTGTTAGATATAAAAAGGTTTTGTATAACCTTGATAACCACTATTTAAACTATTTTGAGGATGGATTGTAATGTCATCCTCTACCATCGGCTCCCCACATCATTTTATTGCGGAGTGTGTTGAAAAAGATATGGCTGTTTCGTTTTACTACATTTATTTTATAGTCGGCTTTGCGGATAGTGAGCCGGCTTCCTTCACGGCAAGTTTCGCTACGTCCGTCGATGGCAATCAGGAAATTGTGGCTGCGGCTCTCTATATCCAATGTGATTTCCCAGTCGTCGTTGATGACAATGGGGCGTACATTCAGGCTATGCGGTGCTACCGGAGTGATGGCGATGGTGTTGCTGTGTGGCACGATGACAGGTCCCCCGATGCTTAGCGAATAGGCTGTAGAACCGGTAGGAGTGGCAATTACCAATCCGTCCGCCTGATAAGTGGTGAGATAGGCCCCATTGATGGCTGTGTGGATGGAAATCATGGAAGAACTGTCACGCTTCAGTACCGCTATCTCATTCAGACCGAAAGGGTAACCTTTCAGTTCTTGTTCTTTGCAGGATACTTGCAATACGCTGCGGTCTTCTATCCGATAGTTTCCATTGTAGATGTCATTGAATGTGTCTTCCATCTCTTCAGGAGAAACATCAGCCAGAAAACCTAATCGTCCGGTGTTGATACCTAGTATGGGTATGTTGCGTGAACCCACACGGCTGGCAGCTTTCAGGAAAGTGCCGTCGCCTCCGATACTTAGTATCATGTCGGCTTCAAAATTATTTCCATCGAAAACACCGGCGTGACGGATGCTTATCTTGAGGTCGTTCGTCAGAAACTGGTAGAACTCGCGGCAGATATGGACTTCGGCGTTATGTTGTGACAGAATGGATAGCAAACGTTCCACATGAGCCGATTTCTTGGCTTGATAAGTGTTTCCGAAAAGGGCGAATTTCATTGGGCGTATATTCATTAGTTAATTTTATAAATCTTTTGTTTGTCAAAATGGACCAGGTTTTAATAAAACCTGCTAACTTTGCACATCAGAACTGCAAAGATAATAATATATTGCCAAGATGACAAAGTTAAGTGTAAATATAAACAAGGTAGCCACCTTGCGTAATGCCCGGGGAGGCAACAATCCGGACGTGGTGAAAGTAGCCTTGGACTGTGAGGCGTTTGGTGCGGAAGGTATCACTGTACATCCTCGTCCCGATGAACGGCATATCCGCCGCAGCGATGTGTACGAACTTCGTCCGTTACTTACCACAGAGTTTAACATTGAAGGGTATCCCTCACCGGAGTTCGTTGATCTGGTGCTGAAAGTGAAACCTCATCAAGTAACGTTGGTGCCCGATGCGCCCGATCAGATTACGTCTAATGCCGGATGGGATACCAAGGCCAATCTTTCTTTCCTTACCGAACTGATGGATACGTTCGGACAGGCAGGCATTCGTACCTCTATCTTTGTCGGTACGGACAAGGAGATGATAGAATATGCCGCCAAGGCGGGGGCCGACCGGGTGGAACTTTATACGGAACCATACGCTACGATGTACCCTCGGAATCCCGAAGCGGCCATTGCTCCTTTTATAGAAGCGGCGAAGGTGACACGTAGCCTGGGAATGGGGCTGAATGCAGGTCATGACCTTAGTCTGGTGAATCTGAAATATATGCATACGCATATTCCTTGGCTGGACGAGGTGTCTATCGGTCATGCATTGATAAGCGATGCGCTTTATATGGGATTAAAACAAACTATTGAAGAATATAAAAATTGTCTTCGTTCATGATGAATATCACTTTATTGGCTGCACAGGCGGCTTTGGCGGATACCCTTGCCGGGGGTAATCCCGTATTGACTCCCGTTTCAGAGGAGGCTCGGATGAATCTTTGGGATATGGCGATGAAAGGTGGATGGATCATGCTTGTGCTGGCTCTGCTGTCCGTTGCGTGTTTTTATATCTTTTTTGAACGTCTTGCTTACATTCGCAAGGCTGGTAAGGAAGACCCTTTGTTTATGGAACGTATCCGGGATTATATTCGTACCGGAGAGGTGAAATCGGCCATCAATTATTGCCGTATTACTAATACGCCTTCTGCCCGGATGATTGAAAAAGGGATTTCGCGTATGGGACGTCCCGTCGCCGATGTGCAGGCTGCCATAGAGAATGCCGGAAACATTGAAGTGGCAAAATTGGAAAATGGCTTCCCCGTCATCGCTACGGTTTCGGGTGGTGCTCCCATGCTTGGTTTTTTAGGAACAGTGACTGGTATGGTGCGCGCTTTTTGGGAGATGGCCAATGCCGGAAATAATATTGATATTACATTGCTGTCAGGAGGTATCTACGAGGCGATGATTACTACTGTAGGTGGTCTTATAGTAGGTATTGCAGCCATGTTTGCTTATAATTATCTGGTGGTACGTGTGGATAAGGTAGTTGGCCAGATGGAAGCCCGTACCATGGATTTTATGGATCTGCTGAATGAACCGGTTCAAAAATAAAAATATATGGCGTTAAAAAGAAGACAAAAAATATCACCCAATTTCAGTATGGCGTCTATGACAGACATCATATTCCTGTTGCTGATATTTTTCATGATTACCTCTACTATGGTGTCACCCAATGCCATTAAGGTATTGCTTCCGCAAGGCAGGCAGCAGACTTCGGCAAAGCCGCTTACGAGGGTAATCATTGACAAGAACCTGAACTTCTATACTGCTTTCGGCAATGAGGATGAAATGCCGATAGACTTGGAAGAACTGCCCGCATTCCTGCAAAGGTGTGCCGAGAAGGAACCCGATATGTATGTGGCTCTTTATGCGGATGAGGCTGTGCCTTACCGCGAAATAGTAAGGGTACTGAATATTGCTAATGAAAATCACTTCAAGATGGTGTTGGCTACACGTCCGCCTGAGAAGAAACGTTAAGCTGTAAGCATGAAGAAAAATAAGATAACAGGACTGATTGGTACGGCTGTACTGCATATACTTCTCCTTATCCTGCTGCTGGTGATTGCTATCCGCCGTCCGCAGGTTCAGGAAGAGGGGGGTGTTCCTGTTATGCTGGGAAATACAGAGCTTTCTCAAGGGAATGCCGACCCTTATACGCTGACGGATATAGATATAATGAATGAGCCTGAGGCTCCGGCTCCCGATGTATCTGAACCGGAAACGGTTCCTCCCGTTGAAACGAAAGAGGAAATCATCACGCAGACAGAAGAGGAAACGGTGGCAGTCCCTAAAAAGGAACCTAAAAAAGAAACCCCTAAAAAAGAAAAACCCAAGAAGGAAACTCCTAAAAAGGACGTACCGAAAAAGGAGACGGTAAAGCCGAAAGAGAAGACTGAGGCCGAGAAGCGTGCTGAAGCAGAAAAAGCAGAGGCTGAGAAGAAAGCGGCAGCCGAAAGAGCGGCAGCGGAAGCGGCGGCGAAGAAGATAGCCGGTGCTTTCGGAAAAGGAACTCAAATGGGAAATAAAGGAACCGGTACTACAGGCTTCGGTTTGGAGGGTAGCCCGACGGGAAACTCTTCGGAAGGGAAATCCAGCGGAGTGGGCGGTTACGGAACATTTGACCTCAACGGACGTTCTTTGGGTAGTGGCGGTTTGCCGATGCCTGTCTATAATGTGCAGGATGAGGGACGGGTGGTAGTGACTATTACCGTAAATCCCGCAGGACAGGTGATAAGTACCAGTATCAACAAACGTACCAATACAGTAAACGCTTCGTTGCGGAAGGCGGCGGAAGAGGCTGCCCGTAAGGCACGCTTTAACCAAGTGGACGGAGTGAATAACCAGACAGGTACTATTACATATTACTTTAAACTGAAGTAGCTTATGAAAACAATTTATGTATTTTTGGCAGAAGGCTTCGAGGAAGTGGAGGCGCTGACCCCGGTAGATGTGTTGAGACGTGCAGGTTTGCCTGTGAAGACTGTTTCCGTAACAGGTGTGCTGACCGTAAACGGTGCGCATGGTGTTCCGGTAGTAGCCGATATGGTGTTTGAAGAAGTAAAAGAAGGGGATGCGGAGATGATTGTATTGCCTGGTGGTCTGCCCGGAGCGACAAATCTGGATGCTCACGAAGGTTTGGGCAAGTTGATTATGACATTTGCTGAAGCCGGACGTCCGTTGTCTGCCATCTGTGCCGCTCCGTTGGTATATGGAAAGCGTGGTTTGTTGAAAGGTAAGAAAGTAACTTGCTATCCGGGATTCGAAAAGTATCTGGAAGGTGCTGAGTATACGGCCGCTTTGGTAGAGAAAGACGGTAATTTTATTACTGGTAAAGGTCCCGGTGCCGCTATGGCATTCTCATTTGCCATTGCCGAGAAATATGTCGGTGCGGAAAAGGTGACAGAATTGAAGCAAGGGATGATGATTGCAGAATGAACAGGCATGTCATTATAGTTGCAGGAGGCAAAGGGTTGCGTATGGGGGGAGATATTCCCAAACAGTTTTTGCCTGTGGGAGGCAAGCCTGTGTTGATGCGTACCATAGAGGCTTTTTACGCTTTTGATTCTTCTATACATATTATATTAGTTCTTCCGGTGAGCCAGCAGGCTTACTGGAAAGATCTTTGTGAAACGTATCATTTTGCTTTGCGTCATGATATTGCCGATGGGGGCGAAACTCGTTTCCATTCTGTAAAGAATGGATTGGCATACGTGAGGGGAGAAGGCTTGGTAGGTGTTCATGATGGCGTGCGTCCTTTTGTTTCCCGGGAAGTGATAGCCGGATGTTATGAGGCAGCGCAGACTAAGCAAGCGGTTATTCCTGTAATTGATGTGGTGGAAACCGTGCGTCATCTTACGAAGCCGGGAAGTGAAACGGTTCCGCGTAATGACTATAAACTGGTTCAGACTCCTCAGGTCTTTGAAGTGCAGTTGTTGAAAGAGGCATATCAACAGGAATATACGGATGCCTTTACTGATGATGCTTCTGTAGTGGAGGCGATGGGCAGGGAGGTCTGTTTGGTGCAGGGAAATAGAGAAAATATTAAATTAACCACCCCTTTTGATTTGAAAATAGCGGAAGTCTTAATTTGAAATGTTCGATATCACTACGCGTGACATAAAATATTTGCAAGGAGTAGGCCCGCAGCGTGCAACCGTCTTGAACAAGGAATTGAATCTTTTTTCCTTGCATGATTTGTTGTACTATTTTCCATATAAATATGTAGACCGCAGCCGCCTTTATTATATCCATGAAATAGACGGAAATATGCCTTATATCCAGTTGAAAGGCGAAATCCTCAGTTTTGAGACTTTGGGTGAGGGAAGACAGCGCAGACTTGTCGGTCATTTTTCTGATGGTACGGGCATCATTGATTTAGTCTGGTTTCAAGGAATTAAATATCTGCTAGAGCATTATAAGACCAGGACAGAGTATATTGTCTTTGGTAAACCAACCGTATTCAATGGTCGTATCAATGTGGCTCATCCCGATATGGACCCTTCAGGCGAACTTACCTTATCTACGATGGGGTTGCAGCCTTATTATAACACAACGGAAAGGATGAAGCGCGGTTTCTTGAACTCTCATGGGCTGGAGAAGTTGATGAAGAATGCGCTTGCCCTGCTACAGGAACCTCTTGCTGAAACATTGCCTCCTCAGTTAGTAGAGGAGCATCATTTAATGTCTTTGGATGAGGCCATCCGTAATATTCATTTCCCCAAGAATCCCGAATTGCTGCGGAAAGCCCAATATCGTTTGAAGTTTGAAGAGCTGTTCTATGTGCAGCTCAATATTCTACGTTACAGTAAAGACAGGCAGCGTAAATATCGGGGCCTGCGTTTTGAACGGGTGGGTGAGATCTTTAATACTTTTTATTCACAGAATCTTCCTTTTGAACTGACCGGAGCGCAAAAACGGGTGATAAAGGAGATAAGAAAAGATATGGGAAGCGGACGGCAGATGAACCGTTTGCTGCAAGGTGACGTAGGAAGTGGGAAAACATTGGTGGCCTTGATGTCCATGCTTATCGCACTGGATAATGGCTATCAGGCATGTATGATGGCTCCTACAGAGATTCTTGCCGCCCAGCATTATGAAACCATTCGGAAATTCCTGTTTGGCATGGATGTGCGCGTGGAACTTTTAATGGGATCTGTCAAAGGAAAGAAGCGTGAGAAGATATTGAAGGATTTGCTGACGGGGGATGTTCAGATTCTTATAGGCACGCATGCCGTTTTGGAAGATACTGTGGGTTTTTCTTCTTTAGGAATGGTGATTATAGACGAGCAACATCGTTTCGGAGTGGCTCAGCGTGCCAAGTTATGGAGCAAGAATGTTTGTCCGCCTCATGTGCTGGTCATGACGGCTACCCCTATTCCCCGTACCTTGGCTATGACACTGTATGGTGATCTTGATGTATCAGTTATTGACGAATTGCCGCCGGGCCGTAAACCCATCCAGACTATCCATCAGTTTGACAATCGCCGTGCCAGTCTTTATGCTTCCATTCGCAAACAGATAGAAGAAGGGCGGCAAATCTATATTGTTTATCCTTTGATAAAAGAGAGTGAGAAAATGGATATCAAGAATCTGGAAGAGGGGTATGAACTGATTTGTGCGGAATTTCCCGATTGCCAGGTCAGCAAGGTGCATGGTAAGATGAAACCGGCGGAGAAAGATGCCGAGATGCAGCGTTTTGTCAGTGGTGAAACCCAGATTATGGTGGCCACTACAGTGATTGAGGTCGGGGTGAATGTCCCTAACGCCTCGGTAATGGTCATTGAAAACGCCGAACGTTTCGGACTTTCACAATTGCATCAGTTGCGTGGGCGTGTGGGACGTGGCGCTGATCAGTCTTATTGTATTTTGGTCACCACTTACAAACTGACCGAAGAAACTCGCAAGCGGCTTGAAATAATGGTACAGACCAATGATGGTTTCGAGATAGCGGAAGCCGATTTGAAGTTGCGCGGTCCCGGTGACTTGGAGGGAACCCAGCAGAGTGGTGTCGCTTTTGACTTGAAGATAGCCGATATTGCCCGTGACGGTCAATTATTGCAATATGTCCGTGATGTGGCAAATCGTATTGTAGATGAAGACCCCACAGGGACTCGTCCGGAAAATGCTATTCTTTGGCGGCAATTGCAAGCATTGCGTAAAACAAATATAAATTGGGCGGCTATCTCTTAGTTTATGTTACTGCATTGTTAAAAGCAAGGATATATGTTGCATAACATGTTTGTGGCGTTTCCCCTTTATTTATAGAGGTTTCTGAACATTTTATCGAAGCATTGTATATAACTTACATACAAAAAGAGTTAAAGAAGTTCCTTCTTTCTCAAGGAAAATCTTTATCTTTGGAAGAATTTTTGGAAAAAGCACAGTATAAACCTTAAATGAACCGAATATTATGATGGAAAAAACGCTGGTTATTTTGAAACCTTGCACTCTGCAGAGGGGCTTGGTGGGTGAGATTATTAATAGATTTGAAAGAAAAGGCCTGCGTTTAGCCGGAATGAAAATGGTTCAGTTGACGGATGAAGTGCTTAGCGAACATTACGCTCATTTGAGTTCAAAGCCGTTCTTTCAGCGAGTGAAAGATGCAATGATGGTTTGTCCTGTTATTGTATGCTGCTTTGAAGGTGTGGACGCTGTCCAAGTAGTGAGAACATTAACCGGTCCTACTAACGGACGTCTGGCGGCTCCTGGAACTATCCGTGGAGATTACAGCATGAGCTTTCAGGAGAATATAGTTCATGCTTCCGATTCGCCGGAAACCGCTGAAGTGGAACTTAAACGATTTTTTAAACCAGAAGAGATATTCGAGTATAAGCAAGCCGTGTTCGGTTCCCTTTATGCTAATGACGAATATTAAAAAGAAAAACCTAAAAAAAACGGATGATTTTGAAATGTGTTAAAGTAGTCGCAGCGGCAGCCTTCGCCCTGGTTAGCCTGAATGTGTCAGGACAGGATCTGTTGGCACGCCAGGCACCTATCGACCGAAAATTGAAAGCAGTAGATTCTGTTGCATTGATTCGTCAGATAAAGGCGGAAAAGTCAGCTTATCCTGCATATAGTCTCTACCCTAATTGGAGTAACGAGCGTGTACACGCTTATGGTAATACTGTTACTATTCCTGATACATTCCGTATTGATATGACCGGTTTCCGTATGCCGACAGAACACACAAAAATAACTTCTAAATTTGGTCCCCGTCGTCGTCGTATGCACAATGGATTGGATATAAAAGTATATATAGGTGATACGATCCGTGCAGCTTTCAGTGGAAAGGTGCGTATGGTGAAGTATGAACGTCGCGGATATGGAAAATATGTAGTGATTCGTCACGAGAATGGGTTGGAGACTGTCTATGGTCACTTGTCAAAGCAGATTGTGGATGAGAATCAGTATGTAGAAGCAGGAGAACCTATCGGATTGGGTGGAAACACCGGACGTTCCACCGGGTCACATCTTCATTTTGAAACGCGTTTCTTGGGACAGGCCATTAATCCGGCACTTTTATTTGATTTTGAAAAACAGGATATTGTAGCCGATTCTTATTTGTTTAGAAAAGGTAATAACAGATACCAGCGTAACAGGACTAATAGTAAGAATGTGAATTTGCTTGCTTCATCAGATGGTACTATCCGTTACCATAAGGTAAGAAGTGGAGATACATTGAGCCGCATTGCACAGAAAACAGGTACATCTATTGATGCTTTATGCAAGTTGAACCACATTACCCGCAGAACTATTCTTCGTCCGGGACAAGTGTTAAGATGTTCTTAAGCTTTAGTTAATTAAGAAATATAAAATAGGGCGGGAAAGAGTATTCTTTTCCGCCTTTTTGTTTACGCTTAAGCAGAAAAATGCGTAACTTTGCCGCCTAATCATAGAGTGTGATGAAAGATACGAAACAACAATTTGAACATGTGATAGCTATTTGCCGTGATTTGTTTGCGAAAAAACTGCACGATTACGGTGCAGCATGGCGTATCATGCGCCCTTCATCTGTTACCGATCAGATATTTATCAAGGCAAACCGTATTCGTAGCATTGAAACCAAAGGGGTGGCGATGGTGGATGAAGGTATCCGTTCGGAGTTTATCGCTATTGTAAATTATGGAATAATCGGCTTGGTCCAATTGGAACTGGGATATGCTGAAACGGATGACATGACTGAAGAGCGTGCTTTGGAATTGTATGACCGGTATGCCAAACAGGCTTTGGAACTGATGTTGGCCAAAAATCATGATTATGACGAAGCGTGGCGCAGCATGCGTGTCAGTTCGTATACTGATTTGATTTTGATGAAAATCTATCGTACCAAGCAGATTGAAGGTCACGATGGAGCTACATTGGTATCAGAGGGCATTGATGCCAACTATATGGATATGATTAATTATTCTGTATTCGGATTGATCAAGTTGGAATTTGGAGAGTAAACAGTTACATAGTATCATTGGAATCTGGACAAACGCCTGCCGTTTTTTGCTGGCGGCAGTATTTATATTTTCCGGTTTTGTCAAAGCGGTAGATCCGCTGGGTACTCAATATAAAATTCAGGATTATTTGGAGGTTTTCGGTTGGGCTGCTTCGGTGCCTGCCTTTCTTCCGTTTCTGGCGTCTGTATTGCAGGCAATGGTCGAGTTTTGTTTAGGAGTATATCTTTTGTTTGGTATCCGCAGGAGAATGACCACCTTGTTTGTTGTGCTTATCATGGGGGTGATGACTCCGCTCACTTTATGGTTGGCTCTTTCCAATCCGATATCGGATTGTGGATGTTTCGGTGATGCTGTGACTTTGACTAATTGGGAAACTTTTGGGAAGAATGTACTTTTGTTGATAGCGGCGGTGTCCGTTTTTAAATGGGGAAACCGTATAACTCCTTTGGTGACCAAACGTTTCGATTGGTTGGTGGCTATGTATGCGTTTCTCTATATTTCGGGGATGACTTTGTATTGTTACCGTGAGTTGCCTGTCTTTGATTTCCGCCCTTATCATATCGGGGCAGATATACGTAAAGGGATGGAAATTCCGGAAGGAGAGAAGCCTACTGTTTATGAGACCCGTTTTATTCTTCAAAAAGATGGAGTGGAGAAAGAGTTTACATTAGAAAATTATCCCGATAGCACATGGACTTTTGTAGATTCCCAAACGATGGTGAAGGAACAAGGATACGAACCGCCTATTCATGACTTTTCTATTATTCGTCAAGAAGATGGGGAAGATATAACCGATGAAGTACTGGATGATGATAATTATACCTTTCTGTTGGTGGCGCATCAGCTGAGCCAGGCGGATGATAGTACCATTGACCTGATAAATGAACTGTATGATTATAGTGTGGAGCATGGATATCAATTCTATTGTCTTACCTCATCACCCGATAGTGATATTGAAGACTGGCAGGAGCGTACGGGAGCCGAGTATCCTTTTTGCCTGATGGATGACATTACACTGAAAACCATGATACGCTCTAATCCCGGACTGATGTTGCTGAAGAACGGAGTGGTTATAAACAAGTGGAGTGTAAATAGTTTGCCCGATGAATATGTGCTGACCGACAGGCTGGAAAAACTGCCTTTGGCACAAATCAATGAAAAGACTTTCAGTCATAAAGTGGTGCTGGTATTGGCATGGTTTGTCTTTCCGTTGTTGTTTTTCAGCATGGTGGATGTCATTTGGGAGCATTTTCATAGGAAAAAGAAATTGAAAGAGAATCGAACAAAATAATTTCATTAACCCTTTAATAAAACAAACAAAATGAGAAAAAACATTGTTGCAGGAAACTGGAAAATGAACAAGAACCTTCAGGAAGGTATTGCTCTGGCAAAAGAATTGAATGAAGCTTTGGCTGTTGACAAACCTAATTGTGATGTAGTAATCTGTACTCCGTTTATTCACTTGGCTTCTGTTACTCCTATTGTTGACAAGGCTGTAATTGGTATAGGTGCAGAAAACTGTGCAGATAAAGTATCAGGTGCATATACCGGTGAGGTTTCTGCTGAAATGGTAGCTTCTACAGGTGCTGAATATGTAATTCTGGGTCACTCGGAACGTCGTGCTTACTATCACGAAACTGTGGAAATCCTGGAAGAAAAAGTTAAATTGGCTTTGGCTAACGGTCTGACTCCGATCTTCTGTATCGGTGAAGTGCTGGAAGAACGCGAAGCT
>ENA-OPNV01001111-OPNV01001111.1-human-gut-metagenome-genome-assembly--contig:-NODE-1111-length-12677-cov-14.082317_pt1 | contig 12677 bp, 10 predicted proteins | sample MGYA00241542_ERZ501781 | MGnify/ENA primary metagenome ERZ501781 (study PRJEB25962, sample SAMEA2042609) | human gut metagenome | biome: human gut; feature: human-associated habitat; material: faeces...
CGCCGCTGCCAGACCGGCGTCGCCGGTGGTATCCATCGACGAGCGCCCCAGTGTGGAAACGGAAGCGGACAAAGCCCGCAACGATTTGCTGGACCTGGTAGAATCCTTAAAGACCAAACGGATCCTGACCGGGACCATTCAGGGCATCGAACGCCCCGCTGACCATCCCTCGCGTTCTCTTGCAGTCATTTATCATGGCGATATCAAGGTTATTATTCCCGCGGAGGAGGCGGTGGAGCCGCCGGAGGATTTCCGCGGCAGGCTTCCGGAGGATGTGCTGCACTATATGGTCACCAAGCGCCTGGGGGCGGAAGTGGATTACATCATCAAGGGCATCGACGCCAAGGCAGGCGTTGCAGTCGGCAGCCGTCTTGAGGCTATGTCCGCTAAGCGCCGCGCGTACTATTTCGGTACAGACCGGGATGGAAACAATCTGCTCTACGAAGGTATCTGTGCGGAAGCTCGCGTCGTATCCGTCATTCGTGCCGGCATCTTCGTGGATCTGTTTGGCTTGGAGGTCTACATCCCTCTTCGTGAGCTGAGCTACCAGCGTATGCTGGATGCGCAGGACAGCTTTCAGCCCGGGCAGCGCATTCTGGTTAAAATCCTGAGCATCGACCGCAGTGACCGAACCCGTATCCGGGTCAGCGCCTCCATCAAGCAGGCCGGAGAGAATCCCTATGAAAAGGCGCTGCGGCGTTATTCTGTGGGCGACCGCTATGTAGGTACTGTCAGTATGGTGGACATGAACGGTGTGTTCGTCTCACTGGACGGCGGCATCGACTGTCTGTGCAGCTATCCTAAGCGCGGGCGCCCGCCCAGAGGCTCTCGCGTAACGGTACGGATTCTGGGCATCAACAACGAATCCAATCGAATCTGGGGCGCGATCACACACATCGCTACCCCGAGATGACTGGAGCGAACAGAAAATGACAAGGAGGTTGAACAACTATGCTTGATTACGATCTGACCCGCGCAGAGCAGGTCAGAAGAACGGATCTTGCGCAAAAAGCCCGCAGAATGATCCTGTCCCACATGAAGGTGGAGGCGGAGGACGAAACTTCGCTGACGCTGGATCACCGCGGCTACTATATGCAGATCTCGTTCTCGCCGCTGCACCCGCTGCTGGTCGTCTGCCTGGCTAAGGCGATCCGAAACCCGGATGGCGCACGAAAACAGCAGCTTGCCAACGAGCTGAACCTGCACAGCGTGCTGGGCAGCCACGCCATCAACGAGGACGTCGGCTGTTATTCCTATCGCGCCACCCACTGGCTGGATACGGAGCTCACGCCGGAACGGTTCTTTGAAATACTCAGCCGCTGCGTTGACGAAGCGGATCGTGGCTATTTCAATCTGGCAGGATGAGTATATTGCCGTAATGCTCAGTGCGTATCCGCGTACCGGACGACCCCACCGCCTCCCGGCAGTACCCGGGGAAAGCCTCAAGTGAGAGCCGGGAGCCATACTGCGGCACTCCGGAGTACACCTTACAGCCGTCAAGCCCTCCGGAATCAGAACCAGCCATACTCAAAGAGCCGGCCATGAACAAACTGCATTTGCGCGAAACTGCGGCGTTGGAGTTGGTTTCACCTATGACTCTACCGCAACAGGACGCCGGGATACCCCCATTATCGCCGGAGATATATCCATCCATCCTGCGCGGGATATCAAATCGCGGCTGGAACTGTACGCAGCAGACGGCATCATATATTTCTGCGTTTGGGCGCAGCTGAGAACAGAAGCACGATACGATCTGTATATCGGCTGCACCTGAGCCAAACCACATCACGCAGCGAGAAGCGCATCGGAAACGGTGCGCTTCTTTGCTGCAAAAAAACAGGAGGTAAAGGACCGATGAAACGTAAAACGCTCAAGAAAGCCCTTTCGGCATTCTTGTCCCTGCTCATGTGCATGATGACGCTTTTGTCTATCAGCACACCTGTGTTTGCCGCAACGACGGTAGACGCTTACATGGTGGATTTCCCACGCGACGGTGACAGCAATTACTCTGCGACAGCGTGGGGCCACTCTGCCACGTCTCTGATGGGCGGTTGGCGGTTTCTCAACAGCAAATACACAACGGTGCATAGCATCGGCACCTATAACGGTCAGGTTTCGTATTGCATCGAGCCCGGCATCGGGCAAAATGCCGGCGATACGCTCTCCCACAAGGATGAGACATTTTGGGAAAACTACCCCAGCCACCTCAATCCGACCATTTCCCCGGATACCATCAAGGTCCTGCTTGGCCGGATCATGCAGTATGGCTATCAGGGCAATGTATCCACATCCTGGCGTTCTCAGAACGCCTCGGATGCAGCTGCGTTAAGCCATATAATCGCTACGCAGCTGCTGGTCTGGGAGACGGTTGTCGGCGAGCGTGACGCAAGCTTCAACAAGGTGGATCCCTCCGGCTATGGGAAGAGCGCGGTTTGGAGTTATATCCGGGACGAGCATCCGCTTCGCAGCCAGATCCGCTCCTATTATAATTCCATGGCCGCCAGCGTGCAGAGTCACGCAGAGATCCCCAGCTTCTGCGCACGAAGCATTGGCAGCGCACGCAGCTATGAACTCAAATACGACGGCACGCGATATACCGTGACACTGACGGATACCAATGGAGTGCTGTCGAATTTCTCGTTCAGCTCCTCGGAACCCGGAATCAGCTTCTCCCGAAGCGGGAACCGCCTGACAATCACCTCCGACATGCCGATTGCAGGCGATATCCGCGTAAGCGCCAGCAAGACCAACGGCGTGCGAAGCGGTGTGGTCGTCTGGACGGACGGCAATAAAGGCGGCGGCATTCAGGACGTTGTCACCTACGGCGAAAATGTGTCAGACCCTGTCAGCGCCTATCTTCGGCTTGAGATGGAGGCGCTCGGCACCATGCACCTGGTCAAGACCAGCGAGGATGGCGTTGTGGCCAACATTTCTTTCACGATCTCCGGCAACGGAATCACCAAGACTGTGACTACCGGCCGCGACGGCACGATTGACGTATCCGAGCTCATGGCCGGCACCTATACCGTAACAGAAGCGGACATTGAGCGTTATACGCCCCAGACTTCACAGCAGGTCACCATTGTCGGTGGGCAGACCTCGACCGTGACCTTCAACAACGTGCTCAAGCGCGGTGCATTGGAGGTGACCAAGACTTCAGAAGACGGATTCGTTGAGGGCGTAAAGTTTCGCTTGTACGGCAAATCCCTTTCCGGCCTGAGCGTCGATGAGTATGCGGTAACGGACTCCACCGGCGTGGCTAAGTTCCGCAATGTCCTGATTGGCGGCCCATATACCATCGAGGAGGTCGATACGGCCATTCGTTACGTTATCCCTGATCCCCAGTCAGTATCTATCCAGTGGAACCGGGTTGCAGAGCGCAGCTTTGCCAATATCCTCAAAAAGTTTACCGTGACCGTAACCAAGACGGACGCAGAAACCGGAACACCGCAGGGCGACGCCACGCTGTCAGGCGCTAAATACGGGATCTACAAGGGTGGGAAGCTTGTCGATGTGTATTACACAGACGCCAATGGTCAGTTCACCAGCAAAGAGTATATCTGCGATACCGACTGGACGATCCGTGAAATGGAACCCTCAGAGGGGTACCTCCTCGATACGACGGAACATGCCGTTGGTGCAGCGCCTGGTCAGTATACGGTTGAACACAATACAACGGCTAACGCCGTGACCGAAACGGTAATCAAGGGCAGCATCCGCCTGATCAAGCATATTGATGCCGAACTGGAAACCCCCGAGAATATGCCGACCCCGCAGACAGAAGCCGAGATCCCTGCAGCACCGGAAGGCCCCGCATATTTTGTTAGCCCGGACGCCGCACCGGAGGATGCGCAGGGAACTGCAGCTTCCGATGATGCAAAGGACGCAGCCGAACCGGCAGCGGGAGAAACCCCAATGCCCGATCAAGCCGACACGGAAACGCCGGCCGAGTCTGAGCCGGAAGCAGCCGATACGCTGATTCCCGGTCAGAATGAAGCGGAGCCAGAGCCCGAAAACGGATCTGTACCGACGGCGGAGTTCAACCCCTCCGGTAATGCAGGCATTATCGAGCAGCCGGAAGCAGGCGCGATGTTCCAGCTTTATCTCTCCGGTGCCGGAAGCTATGACGCAGCCAAAGATGGCGAGCGCGATCTGCTCGTGACGGATGAAAACGGCGTAGCGCTTTCCAAGGATCTACCTTACGGCCGCTATACCGTACACCAGATCGAGGGTCAGGAAGGACAGGCCTTTGTTCCGGACTTCACCGTATTCATCAGCTCCAGCGGACACCTGTACTCCTATATCCTGAACAACCAGACCATCACCAGTTTTATCCGCGTGGAAAAACGCGATGCTGAGACCGGAAAGATCATTCCGGCAGCAGGCATCGGTTTTCAGGTCAGAGACCTGACCTCCGGCGAACTGATTTCACAGACCGTCTATTATCCGGCGCCAGTGACCATCTCCACATTCTATACCGCAGACGATGGCACGCTGATGCTCCCCTGCGAGCTGCCCTACGGCCGTTATGAGCTGATCGAGGTGACAACCTGCCATGGCTATGTGCTGGATACCGCCCCGGTTCCGTTTACAGTGGATGGGTCAGAGGCTGTCGTGACAGTTACAAAGTCCAACATGGCGCAAAAAGGCGTCATCCGTATCCAAAAGACCGGCGAGGTCTTCAGCAGCGTTGTAAACGAGGGATCCATCTTCCGGCCTGTATATGAGAATACCGGACTTCCGGGAGCAGTCTTTGATATCGCTGCCGCGGAGGATATTTACACCCCTGACGGAACCTTGCGCGCAAAGGCCGGAGACATCGTAGACACCGTCACCACGCAATCGGACGGCATGGCCGCCAGTAAGGCACTCTACCTTGGTAAGTATGTGATCACCGAGAAGCAAGCTCCGCACGGCATGGCCCTTCAGACCGAAGCGCATACGGTTGAACTGGTATATGCCGGTCAGGAGGTTACGGTCACCGAGCTTCGGGCAGATATGTACAATGAACGCCAGCGTGTGGAGATCAGTCTGGTAAAAACCATGGAAACGGATAAGCTGTTCGGCCTTGGCCAAAGTGACGAGCTCACGCACGTTACATTCGGCCTCTATGCTGCGGAGAAGCTTGTGGCAGCCGATGGCAGCAGCATCCCGCAGGACGGCCTGATCGAGATGGTGTCCTTGAATAAAGACGGAAAAGCGACGTGCAAGACGGATCTCCCCTTTGGACGCTTCTACCTGCAGGAGATCTCTACCGACAGCCATTACCAGCTTGGCGATACGAAGTATCCGGTGTCGTTTGACTACGCCGGGCAAGACAAGAAGCTTGTCAAGCTGATTGCCAACGAGGGTGCGGTAATTGAGAATAAGCTGATCTACGGCTCCGTTTCGGGTCTGAAGGTTGATGCAAACGATAAGCCACTCTCCGGTGCGGTCATGGGTCTGTTTGCTGCATCCGAAACGAGATTCACGAAGGATACCGCACTGCTGACAGCCGTATCCGCCGAGGATGGCAGATTCCGCTTCGAAAAGATCCCTGCCGGCAACTGGCTCGTGCGCGAGATCGAGCAGCCCAAGGGCTTCGTTCTGAGCGAAGAGCTGTTCCCGGTAACGGTCAAGGAGCAGGGACAGGTCATTGAGATCAAGATTGCGAACAAACTTATCCGCGGCAGCGTCACACTGACGAAGTATGACGCAGACTATCCCGAGAATAAACTCAGCGGCGCGGTATTCGAGGTCTACCGTGATGTTAACGGGAACAAGGCGCTGGACAAGGACGATGTATTGCTCGGCACCATGGAGGAGTCCTCTGCCGGCGTTTACTGGATGAAGAATCTGGAGTACGGCGGTGTACTGGTAAGGGAGAAAACCGCACCGGAGGGCTTTATTCCGGACGAGAAAGCCTACTATGTGGAAATTGATACCGACGGAAAAACCTACACCGTTGAGAACGAAGCCGGAAAGGGCTTTATCAACCATGCGCTGAAGGGCTCCCTCAAGATTATTAAGACCACCAGCGACGGAAAGAAAGAGGGCTTTGCGTTCCGCATCACCGGCGCCAACGGCTACGATATGACGTTTACGACCGACTCCAAGGGCGAAATCTTCATTGAGAAGCTGCGCATCGGCGAGTATACCGTCACGGAGCTGAAAAACAGCGCCAGCGAAGGGTACAAGATCGCAGACCCCGTCAAGATCACGCTTGTTGCAAATGAAACGCTGACGGTAAAGATCCATAACGACAAGACGAAGGTGGATGTTCCCAAGACCGGAGACGACGCCGATCTTATGCTATGGATCTCACTGCTCGGGCTTGCGGCGGCAGGAGTAGGCTGCACAGCGTTTTTCTACCTGAAAAAGCGCAGAACGGGCAAGCATATTGCCGTGAAGAAGTAAATAACACCAATCCGGGGATACGCTTGAACGCACATCCCCGGATTCGTTATGGAGGAACGATATGAAAAACGACAGGCGTAGAAGAAATCGGCCGCGGAACCGTGAGAAGAAGGGCGTCAAGCAGTCCCCGGGCCGGGAATGCCGACACGTATGGTCGGGCGGCGTATGCCTTAAATGTGGGTGCTTGCAGCAAAACCCACGCTCAAACAGTGAAAAATTGCCCGCAGGACAAAATCCTGCGGGCAGTACAGATGTTAGAGATAATTGATGGGAATGACCCGATCCGAACCCTTCAGTGAGACCAGCCTGTCATAAAGGCAGATCACGCCGCCTGGACCACGCCTGACACCGGGGATCTTATCCAAGAGGTCGAAAGCGTCCATGTCCTTTTTCTGCGGGTCAGCGTGTTTTTTCATCTCCAGCGGATAAAGGGTCCCATTCTCCTCAATCAGCAGATCAATTTCATTCATGTCCTTGTCCCTGTAGAAATATAGCGGAGGATCAATGATCCCTTTGTTGTAATAGCTTTTGATGATTTCTGAAATCACAAAGCTTTCGAAAAATGCACCTGCCATTGCACCGCTTTTCAGAACATCGGCAGAAGTCCACCGCGTGAGGTAGGCGGCGAGCCCCGTATCTAAAAAATACAACTTTGGCGTCTTAATGGCGCGCTTGGTAATGTTGTTTGAATAAGGCCTGAGCAGGTATACAATATTGGAAGCGACAAGAATCGAAAGCCACCGCTCTGCCGTTGGCTGGCTTACTCCGACATCCCGTGCCATAGACGCCAGATTGACAAGCTGACCGGTGGATGCCGCTGCGGCGGTCATGAACCGGGCAAACTTTACGGTATCGCCCACCTCAGACAGGTCGCGCACATCTCGCTCAATATAGGTACGGACATAGGCGCCGTAGAACATTTGCCAGTCGAAGTTCGGGTTTTCGCAAAGCTCCGGCATAGAACCGCGATGGATTGAGTTCCACACATCGTCATAGGACACTTCTGCAAGATGTTTTTTGCGCACGGTAAAATACTCTTCGGTTGGCAGGAACGGCAGTTCGCACGCAATACCATAACGCTCGCGCAGGGAGAACCCCAGAAGCGTCACAAGGCCAATACGTCCCGACAGAGACTCGCTGACGCCCTTCATCATTTGGAACTGCTGTGAGCCGCACATAAAGAACTGACCTTTTCGATGATCCCGGTCAATGAGCATTTTGATTTGCGGGAACAGCTCAGGTGCTTTCTGAATCTCATCGACGAACACGGGCGGAGGATTATCCTTAAAGAATGTTCCGCTCTGTTCCCGAGCGCCTGCCCGGATGATAATATCATCCAAAGTCACATAGTTGAACCCTTCCGTCATACGCTGCAGCATGGTCGTCTTTCCCACCTGTCGCGGACCGGCGACAAGGATTGCACCGAACATCTTTGCCAGTTCCTCCACAGTGGTCTCCGCATGCCTTCTGATGTATGTCATTTGAAATCACCTCGTTTCGGCTAATTTAATATCATGTATTATTATAGCCGAATACTGTGAAAAAATCAAGCTTAATTCAAAAACCGGAATGGCATAGTTGACACGCAGCATGGAAAGAGCATTGCAATCAGAATTCTTCATGCTATAATATACCCACATCACTCGTAAGGCTATGACTGACTGCGCCCAGACCAAAGGATAATTGGTGCACGGTTGTAAACGGGTGCAGAAGGAGGAATAAAGTCTATGACAAAGAAAGAGCTTGTCGCTTATGTGTCTGAAAAGGCCAATCTCAGCAAAAAGGACGCGGAAATAGCGGTCAATTCCGTATTTGACGGTATCACGGAAGCACTGAAAACCGACGGCAAGATCCAACTGGTCGGCTTCGGCAGTTTTGAAGTGAAGGAGCGCGCCGCGAGGATGGGCAAAAACCCGGCTACCGGTGAAACGATCGAGATCCCTGCCGGCAAAGCCCCTTCCTTTAAGGCGGGAAAGGCGCTCAAGGACACGATCAAGTAAAAACAAAATACAGCATCAGAGAGGACGGCTTGAGAAATCAGGCCGTCTTTTTCTATGCAAATTACAGGAGGTCATTATGAAAAAGATGAAAACAGGCATCGGCGTAATGCTGGCGCTATTGTGCTGCATCCTCATGTGTACAGGTGTTGTCTATGCTACCGGCGATGACACGGACGGTACGGAGCTTCAAGTCGCGCAGCCCGTCATCCTTGAGGTACAGCTTGGCCCCCAATGGGCGGGCGTTGAATTCCAGCTCAAAACGGATGTAGGCCTTTATCCGGGCACGATTGCCGTGGGGCAGGACGGGATTTTACGAACCGAGCTGGGCAATAGCGGCAGCTACGTCCTTTCTTGCCTGACTCTAAATGCCGCCGTGCCGGCGCCGGGCGATATCCCAAGTCCTGATGTGACGCAACAAGAACAGGAGCCGCTGACAACAGACAGTGCAGAGAACGCGGACGCCGCTTCGCAGAATGTGCAAGAACAGGATTCGGGCCGTCCTACCGTCGGCGGGATTCCCGTGATGCACATTATCCTGTTTGGCGGAGGGCTCCTTCTTGCGGCAGGTTCGCTGGTCGCCATGCGCTTTATTCGGAACCGGCGCCCATCAGAACGCTCGCCGTATGATCCGGACGATGAGGACGATGACGAGGATGAATACGAATATTGACATCGCCATTCTGGAGAGCGCGGGCAGTTTGGAGAGGCGTTTCTTTCCACCAGACTGGTTCTGAATCGCAAAATACAAAACTTTAAGAAATATTATAATAAAATAATTAAAAGCATTACTTTAAGGCTTGACTTTTGGATCCTGATATGTTAAGCTGTAACCGTGGCAGGGGCTTGCACTCAGGCTTTCAGTACTTCGGAAGAGCTCCCGGAGTTAGACTCTCCCCGCGGGAGAGAAACTGTTACGGATTTGCGCACTGAGCGATCCATACGGTGCAAGCCACAACTGAACTCATTGGCCGGAAAGCTGCTTTGATGACAGGAACGTGCTCGGTATGTAGAAACCGACTTTGCCGTCCTTGGTTTTCATGCAGTTTTCCGGCCTTTCTCTATATCCTGACGGAGGTGAAAGGACCGTGAAACACAAGAAAAAGAAGAAAGGAATCAACCCGTCCGCCATGCGCTGTCAGTATTGCGGCGGCACCGTTGTGCTGCGCTCCGCAGACGGCATCTACCATGAGAACCACAGCCATACCATGCTCTATGTTTGCAGCAATTATCCGCGGTGCGACGCTTATGTCCGCACCCATCCGGGCACGAATATCCCCGTCGGCACATTGGCTAACCGCGAGCTGCGCACGCTTCGGAATCAGGCGCACCACTATTTCGACCAACTATATCTAAGCGGTTTGATGAGTAAGCAGGACGCCTACCTGTGGCTGGCAGGGCTTCTGCAGGTACCGCTTTCCAAAGCGCACATTGGTTTTCTCGGTGAATATTACTGCAACGAGGTCATCGCCGAAAGCAAGAAGCTCCTGGAGCGGCGCAGGAAACAACAGCCGGCCGGATTTCGCCCATGCAAAGGAGGCGAAGCATCATGACGCTTACACAACCCCAGCAGAGAAAAGTGGAGCAAAACCTCGGGCTGGTCGGGAAGGTGATCAAGGACAAGGTCCATAATCCCGGTCAAAACAGTATCTACAGTTACGATGACCTCTATCAGATCGGCTGCATTGGCCTCTGCAAGGCGGCATACAGCGATAAAGGAGGATGCTTCTCTACGTATGCATACAGGCTAATCTGGAACGAGATATGCACGGCGTTAATCTATGCCAACCGCCGGGCGGCAAAGGAGTGTGAGCTGATCCCGGAGGTGCTCGGGAAAGAAGATAGTTTAGACGAGCATCACGAACTGAGTATGATACTTGACCGACTGGAGGCCAACGCTTCCGAGGCGATGGCGAAAGGCATCCGGGCGATCCGTCTCAGCGCCGAAGGCTATTCCCACGCGGAAATCGGCAGCATACTCGGGGAAAGCGACAAATGTGTCGCCGCCCGAATCTCCCGAACCAGGAAATATCTCAGGTCGCATCCGGACCTTGCGGCATTCTGATTTATGCACAATTGAAAACGATACAACAAACCCGCCCTCCCCAGTATAAACACTGCGGAGGGCGGGTTTTGCATTTAGGAGGAAGTTATGAAACTCTTCAAGAATAACCGCTGGCTGCTTATCCCGATCCTGTCCTCACTCCTGTTGCTTGTCCTTATGAAAACAGCGCTCTTTCTCGGGTATGTCCCGACTGAGTCCATGGAACCGACACTGAAGAAAGACTCATTTATTCTAGGGACACGGCTGTACGGAGATTTGACTGATGGGGATATTATCATCTTTGAACGGGATGGCCGACTGCTTGTAAAGCGAATTACGGCATCCGGCGGCGAAGCTGTCGTTCGGAATGGCATTACGCTGATTGTGCCGGAAAACTGTTATTACGTTCAGGGCGACAATGCCAACCACTCCTATGATTCCCGCTTCTGGTCGGACCCGTTTGTAAAGGAGAGCAGCATAAAGGCAAAACTGCTGGGCTGATTCTTTATAAGCGCCATAGCCGTCTGCTCCGGGACGCTGAAAAAATCGTCCCTGTGGGTTTCCGGCAGGTCAAGGGCTATGCCGATTATGTCCCGCTGTGTATCACATAGCGGCAAAACTCGTCCTCGTCAAGATGGGAGGAGGTAAGCTCTCTGCTCTCTGCTTTTCCTTCAAAATACTTGTGCCCACATATGTGTCCTTACAGTTGATAGTATGCACCCCAGATTACCTTCCCTATACAGTCTAGTATATAGACCTTTGCTCCTGGCGTTCTTTATAGATCGTCTACCAGTGCGGTGCTCTTGGCGTAGGCGGTGCTACGGGCCTCAAAGAAATCCGTCTTGACCATGTTGGCGTCGGCGTACTGGCTGACCCATGCCATGCTCTCCGGCTCGTGCTCGAAGCCGGGATATAGCGCCGGATACCCGAGACTCGTCCAGCGGAGATTGCCGAGGTAGCGGATGTAATCTGTGACCATCCGGCGGTTCAGCCCCGGCACCTCGTCCCCGATGACATAATGCCCCCACGCGATCTCCTGTTCCACGCCCTCCAGCATCATTTCCCGAAGCGCCTGCACGTTTTCCGCCGTGAACAGCTCCGGCTGCTCCTTCTGTAGCTCCAAAATAATGTTGCGAAACAGCCACAGGTGGGTGTTCTCGTCCCGGTTAATGTAGCGGATCTCCTGTGCCGAGCCGGGCATCTTGCCATTGCGGGAAAGGTTGTAGAAGAACATGAAGCCACTGTAAAAATAGATGCCCTCCAAAATGAAGTTGGCCATCATCACGCGCAGCAGCGTAGGGGCGTCCTTCTGCTCCTGGAACTCGTTGTAGCAGTTCCCGATGAAGGTGTTGCGCCGCAGAAGGTGCTCGTCGGTCTTCCACTGGTAGAGGATGTCGTTCCGCTCCACGGGGGAGCAGATGGTGTCCAGCATATAGCTATAGCTCTGGGAGTGGACGCACTCCTGAAACGCCTGAATAGACAGGCAGAGATTGACCTCGTTGGCGGTGACATACGCGCCGATGTTGGGCAGATTCGCCGTCTGGATGGAGTCCAGAAAGACGAGAAAACTCAGAATTTTGTCGTAGGCCGTGCGCTCGGCGGGCAGCAGGCGGGGATAGTCCTTCACATCCTGCGAGAGATTGATCTCCTCCGGAATCCAGAAGTTGTTCATGGCCTGCCGGTACCAGTCGCTGACCCACGGATACTTCATGTTGTTGAAATCGTTGAGGTTTGTTGTGTTGCCGCCGATCATACGCCGCAGGCGCACGTCGATGTCACCCTCCGGATTAAAAAGCGGCTTTTTCTTCAGTTCTGCCATGGTACTGCTCCTCCCTATGACGCGCAGCTTTCGCAGTCCTCCACCTCAAGGGACTTGCTGCGGATGTAGTAGATCGTCTTGACGCCGCTGCGCCACGCCTCCAGATACAGCGCCAGTACCTGCCGCATGGTGTAGTCGTTGGTGATATACAGGTTCATGCTCTGCGCCTGATCGATGTGCCGCTGGCGCACGCCTGCGGCTCGTACCGACCAGCTTTGGTCGATGAGGTGAGCCGCCTTATAGTACCACCAGGTATCCAGCGACAACTCCGGGGCCACGCGGGGCAGGATGCTGCCCTTCTTTTCCTCCAAAAAGAATCGCCTCATGACCGGGTCGATCCCGGCGGAGGTGCCGGAGAGGATGGAGGTGCTGGAGGTGGGGGCGACGGCCAGCAGGTAGGCGTTGCGCATCCCCTGCGCTG
>ENA-OPNV01001134-OPNV01001134.1-human-gut-metagenome-genome-assembly--contig:-NODE-1134-length-12475-cov-2.621176_pt1 | contig 12475 bp, 7 predicted proteins | sample MGYA00241542_ERZ501781 | MGnify/ENA primary metagenome ERZ501781 (study PRJEB25962, sample SAMEA2042609) | human gut metagenome | biome: human gut; feature: human-associated habitat; material: faeces...
ACGAAAAATAACAGTATGTAAAGTTTTATCAGATTATAACTTAACAACAAAGATGGATATTCCCGGCAGACAAACTTTTTGAGAGCCGGGCATCTGCTACGACATAATGTGTCATACCAAAGAAACAGTTTGCATTTTTTATTTTACGATTGTTCCGACAAAGGTTTGTGCTCCTGCATTATTCAAGATATATACTGTATAGAATCCGCCGGGTAATGAGGCTATGGACATTTGGGGTGCATAAACAAAATATTTTATTTCTTCACCGGTAGCAGTAAATATTTTCACTGTCTTTGCCTCTTTTATTTCAGGCAGGGTGAGAATATCTCCGTCATTTAGTAAAGGCATGTCCGTTTCTGAAATTGCATTCAGTTCCAAGGGAGCACTTTCGTTTCCAAAACGGTCGGCAGCTGTTACGGCAAAATAACGTTTTTGTCGCCAAGGTGAAATAGGGGTATATTCGTATTCCGTATGGGTGAGATAGGTTTCCAGTAAGTTTCCGGCATCTGTGATATCTACTGGATAGGTATCTGAGGCATAAAGATGATAGGTGACAAGACCTCCGTTGTTATCTGTGGAAATCTGCCAGCTCATGTGCATTTTGCCGTCCGGCAACAGTTGCAGGGAAGGCATGGCCGGAGTGGATGGGGGGATGCTGTCCATCCAGGTCATTGGGGGAATCAATGCCGGAGTGGTATAGAAATTCTCTTGGAGTTCGTCCCAAATGCCTTTGGTGTTGTTTAATAGAAAACGATTGCGGAAATAGGCTTGTCCGTTTAGTTTTATCTGACGGGTGAAATAAAGTTGGCGGACTATTTCGTCCAACGGCCAATTTTGTTCGTTGGGAGAGAGGAAATAAATGCCCAAACCTGGTACTATCCAGCGGTTACCGCAATTCTCTTTCCAATCCAATGCAAAAGGATAGAAATTATTTCCCTGAAAATACATCATCGGGAACAACGCATCATGAATACCTTCTTTTAGCCATTTCTGAGCATCTTGGTAAACTACATGATAAGCGTTCCATCCACGGGAGGGGTATCGGTTGGTATCTCGGTATTTGCCAATAGGGGAACTGCTGACTTTCACCCAGGGTTTGATAGTCTTGATGTCGGTATAGAGCCTATGCACAATATCTGTGATATTATCACGCCGCCATTGTTTCAACTCCTTACCTTTGCCGTATTTCCGGTAGGTGTCCTTGTCAGGAAAGTTATCGGCTTGCTCGGGGTAGCGGATGTAATCGAAATGAATGCCGTCTATATCATAACGGGAAGTTATTTCTTTTACTATGCATGACAGATATTCTTTGGTTCCCGGATTTCCCGGGTCCAAGTACCAGTTACCTTTATAAAGTTTGCAAATAGTCCGGTTTTTCCGTACTACGGAGCTACGTCCTTGCAATTGTACTTGACGGGTATTTCCGGCAGGAATCGTAACAATCCATGCATGTAGTTCCATGCCGCGTTTGTGGCATTCTCCGATGGCGAAAGCCAAAGGGTCATATCCGGGATTCCCTCCTGTGCTACCTGTCAGTGATTCGGCGAAAGTTTCTATGGCGGAAGGATAAATCATATCTCCGCGCAGACGGGTTTGCAACAATACCGTATTGAAATTGGCGGCTTTCAGACGATCCAGTATATCACATAATTCTTTTTGCTGACGCCGGATGCCTGATGCGTTTATTGCCTTGTTACGAGGCCAGTCCATTCCTCCGAGCGTAGTGAGCCAGGTGGCACGGATTTCATATTTAGGTTGTGAGAAAACTGATAAGAAACTCACTATGACTAGTAATAAAGTTATAAAGAATGTTCGCATTTACTTTAATTTTAGGGCAAAGATACGAAGTAATCAATTAATTCGTTACTTTTGCCCCAACAAAACAAAAAATAGAATATGATAACCTTTATTATTGCATTATTGGTTCTTGTAGGCGGATACTTTTTGTATGGAAGTTATGTGGAACGTGTGTTCGGTCCTGACAAGATAAGGAAGACACCTGCCCTGACCATGGCGGATGGTGTTGACTTTATTCCACTTCCTACTTGGAAGATTTTTATGATTCAATTTTTGAATATAGCCGGCTTAGGACCTATTTTCGGTGCTATAATGGGAGCGAAGTTTGGTACGGCGTCTTATTTGTGGATTGTTTTAGGTACCATTTTTGCCGGGGCGGTACACGATTATTTGTCCGGAATGCTTTCCATTCGGCATGATGGCGAGAGTTTGCCGGAAATTATCGGTCGTTATTTAGGCCTTCCCACAAAGCAGTTGATGCGCGGTTTTACGGTTGTGCTGATGATATTAGTCGGAGCGGTTTTTGTGGCAGGACCAGCCGGATTGCTTGCCAAACTTACTCCGGAGTATATGGATGTTACTTTTTGGATTATAGTCGTATTTGTCTATTATATGTTGGCTACATTGTTGCCGGTAGATAAGATTATAGGAAAAATATATCCGTTGTTTGCCATTGCTTTATTGTTTATGGCAGTGGGGATTTTGGTGATGTTGTTATGGAATCATCCGGCATTGCCCGAAATTACGGACGGGCTGCATAATACCCACCCTGCCGGATTACCAATTTTTCCTATCATGTTTGTTTCTATTGCTTGTGGGGCCATCAGTGGCTTTCATGCCACACAATCTCCACTGATGGCACGTTGTATGAAGAATGAGAAGTATGGCCGTCCTATTTTTTATGGAGCGATGGTGACCGAAGGGATCGTGGCATTGATTTGGGCTGCTGCCGCTACTTGTTTTTTTCATCAAAATGGTATGGAGGAGAGTAATGCTTCGATTATTGTGGACAGCATAACCAAGGAATGGTTGGGTACGATAGGAGGTTTATTGGCTGTACTGGGGGTAATTGCCGCTCCTATTACCAGTGGAGATACCGCTTTACGTTCAGCTCGTTTGATTGTTGCCGATTTTATGCATTTGGAACAAAAAAGTATAGCGAAACGTTTATTGATTTGTATTCCTATTTTTGCGGTAACTATCGGTATATTGTTGTACAGTCAGCGTGATGCGGCGGGATTTGATATGATATGGCGTTATTTTGCCTGGTGTAATCAGGCTTTGTCTGTTTTTACTTTGTGGGCGGTCACTGTTTTTCTGGTACGTGCGAAAAAGAATTATTATATTACCTTGTTTCCTGCCTTGTTTATGACGGCTGTATGTTCTACTTATATTTGCATAGCCCCCGAAGGATTAGCGTTTTCGGATTATGTATCTTATATAATTGGTAGTCTTTGTACGTTGGTAGCCGCTATAGGGTTTGTAAGTTGGTATAGGAAACAAAACAGCATAGTTTATGAAAAAATATAGAAAATCGATTTGGTTGCCTGTCGCTTTGTTGGTTTATACTACAGCGATGGCCGTTTATTTTATTCCGCGTAATACGGAAATAAGTGATACGGAAAAGTATCTCACAGTAGGTTTATCCTATATGATTATAGCGTTGTTATGGATTGTCCTTCGTAAGAAAGAAAAGGCGGAGGAAAGACGTGAACGTGATTTGGAAAATAAAAAATAACTATTAAACGACAACATTATGAAGAAAATTTTAGTCAGCTTGATGCTGTTGGTAATGACTGCACTGAGTGCGCATGCTCAATTTGAGAAGGAGGTATGGTATGTGAATGCTTCATTGACAGGGCTTGACCTATCTCATAGCAAGAATGAGGGTACAAATTTTGGTTTCGCTTTGACCGGTGGTGCGTTTGTAGCCGATAATGTGGCTGTATTGCTGAATTTTAAGGGCAATTATGTAGAACATGGAATGGATGAAACCAGTATTGGTGCACAAGGACGTTATTATTTTTCCAGTTGCGGTATTTATGGAGGATTGGGAATGGCGTATAAGCACCTTTCTTGTGTAGGATTTAAAAAGAATCTGGTTTGTTTGACACCGGAAGTCGGATATGCTTTTTTCTTGGGTAGAAATGTGACTATTGAACCGTCTGTATATTATGACTTGAGTTTTAGTGATATTTCAGAATTTAGTAAATTAGGCTTCAAGATAGGGTTCGGAGTTTACTTCTGATTGATGTAATTCCACCACAGATTACGCAGATTATTGAATGGGAGAATTCATTGAAATTCAATCTATGTAAATCTGTATAATCTGTGGTGGAAAAACTTTTTATGTGAGATTAATGCGCATAGAGATGCGTGAACGGAATTTCTTTACCATCACTACCTGTTACTTTTAATTTCAGTTGTCCTCCGTTTTGGTCGAAATAACGTAATTCCATTGGATGATATCCTTTCGCCAATGCCTTTTGTCCCACTATTTCTTTAGGTCCGTGAGGTCCGTCATTGTCTACTATCTGTTCACTGTCTATGGTCAATGTACTACCATCGTCGGACAGGAGTGCAAAAGTGTAGATATCGTCTTGAGGAGCATTGAAATATCCTTTGATAATCAGTCCGATATTTCCTTTTACTTTTTTAGGAATCATAACGTCTTCCACTGGATAAGTACCATTGACCGGAGCTTTTTCTATTTCACTGCATTTATTTCCTTTAAATTCGTGCCATGTAGCTTTCAAACCCGGATTGGAAGGAGCGGCAGTTACAGAGGGGGTATATTCACTTTTGATGAAACGTGTCTTGGCTATGTCACCTTTCTTTCCATTAGGGCGGAAGGTGCAGAAAGTAAAGTCTGTGGTTTCAGTCACTTTGATGGGACCTTCATATATGGGAGATTGTAAAGTAGGAGTACTGCCATCAGTGGTATAGTGAATTTCCGCAGTGGGGTCAAGGCAAGTTACATTGATGGTTCCTTCACCGATAAAGGCGTTGACGGCATTAAAGCCTTCCAAATCGGGTATACGGTAATTGATACCCATGATATTGAGACGTTCAAACTGATCAGACAGGCGTTGTTTGAAGGCATTCCAGTCTTTTTGCTCCGGTTTGCTCCAACCTAGTTCGGCAATAGCCAGCAAACGTGGAATAGCCATATATTGCATACGTGCGTTGGAAGGAATCCATTCGCACCAAATATTTCCCTGCACTCCTAAAATCAGCGACTGCTGCTCGGGAGTCAGGTTGTCTGTCGTATCCAGATTATAAATGCTTGCCATAGAATTCTTGTCTTCTGCATAATCCAAATAAAATTGTCCGTTAGGAGTGCAAATGACAGGGTTGCCTTGTGCCGTTGCCTTGGTCGCTGCATCTTTTACCCAGCTGCGCCACCACATTACGGTGGCTGTTTTAGACAATCCGCCTTCAATGATTTCATCCCAGCCTATCATTTCTTTGCCTTTCTCGTTAAAGAATCTCTCCATGTCATGAATGAACCATGATTGCAGTTCTTCTTCGGTTTTCAGATTATTGTCATGCATACGTTTCTGGCAGTCCGGACATTTTTTCCAATTGGTTTTTTCTACTTCGTCACCTCCTATATGTACATACTTATAGGGGAAAAGGGCTATCAGTTCTGCATAAACATTCTTGCAGAACTCCAATGCAGAGTCTTTCCCCGGACAAACAGGTGAGGAGAAGACGCTTCCCCAACCGGTTTCGTTAAAACAGGAAACACCTTCATAGTTACTTACAGCTGCCAGCATGTGTCCCGGCATATCAATTTCGGGAATAATATCTATGCCTCGTATTTTGGCGTATGCTATGACATCCTTGATATCTTCCTGAGTGTAGTAGCCTCCATATAAGGTGTCACCTTCTACGATGCGTATCTTGTCTTCGGGAATTGCCATATCCGGATTGTTATCAGTCTTTGACTGACGTATGCATTCGCGATCATGAGAATTGAATTTGCGCCATGCTCCTTTTTCCGTCAGTAAAGGATATTTCTTGATTTCAATACGCCATCCTTGGTCGTCGGTAAGATGCCAGTGGAATTTATTCATCTTGTAAAGGGCCATGACATCCAGTAATTCTTTCACCTCATCTATTGTGTAGAAATGGCGGGATACGTCCAGCATGATGCCTCTCCATTCAAAGCGGGGGGCATCTTGAATGTTAACGGCCGGTATGGCCCAGTCTGTACCTTTAACAATTTCCTTAGATTCTATTTGCGGGGGAAACAGCTGTCTGAGTGATTCGATACCTGCAATGACACCTCCGTAAGAGTTACCTGTAATGTTGACCTTATCGCTCTCGGCTGTCAGGGTATAAGCTCCTTCTTTTCCTTGAACATCACCCAAGGCAAGGGTGATGGTTCCTTCGCCTTCTTTTACTTTAAGGTCGTAGCCTGTGGCACTGGAAAGCATATCGGCCAAATACTCGGCTGCGGGAATTAGTTCGGCGTCAATAACACCGATGGAGGTATTACTTTTCAATACAAAAGCACCGTTTGTTTCCTCCAGATGGTTGGTTATGGGTACAATGGATACCTCTTTTGTTACAGGGGGAGTACCGGTACATGCTCCCAACATCAATGTGCCTGCTAACATACAGGCGGTCATTAACTGTTTATGTGTACATTTGGTCATAGGATAATAAATTAGGTTATTGGACAAAGATAACAGAAATATTGGGAAAAACGATATTATTTGGCGGGATATTGGAAAGTAACCAGTACTCCTTTATGGTCTGTAGGCCATACGCCCAATGGTTCTATAAACTTGTCTTTAGATGTTTCCTGAACACGCTGTGCACGGACTATGGAATTTTTCGGACCGAAAATGGCGGCGTCTTTCACTTTCAACCCCTTTTCGGGATAATACCAAATGTAATCTATACGGTCGCGTTCATCTGCTTTGGGAGCCCAGGTTATTTTGTCGGCGGGCTTTGCCGGATTATCCGAAGGATAAGTGAAGCCGGGATAGTTTAATACATCTGGATAGAATTCTCGATAGGCGTCTTTCAATCCGGCTTCGTCTAACAGGACAGGAACTGTCCAGGGGATTACAAAGCCATGATGGTCATACAGGTCTTTGGTTTCTTCAGTCCAATCTTGATGTGAAGGTTCATTAAAATCTCCTCCTAAAATGATGGTGTAGCCGGCTGCACGATCTTTTTTTGCCTGTTCAATGAATAGTCTGATGGCGTCATCGCGTTGTGAGGCTACATTTCTCTTTAATACTTCTTCTACGGTAGTGGGGATAGGGATTTCTTCCCAAGTAGAACCATCATATCCGCGTACATTATAATAGGCGTCATCCAAATAATCAAGATGAGCGGTGTAGACTGCTATTTTCTGTCCGTTCATATCGGCTGTAAGGCGATAGATACTGCCGTGGTCATTCTTTTCGGGAAAAACGGTTAATGAATCAGTGATGGGGTATCGGCTTAACAGACCTGTATCATAGGTATAGAAGGAATAATAGGTTTCTCCTTTTTCCTTTAATGATTGTACTAGGCGGGCAGTGAAATTGGTGTTTTCGTAATTACGTACTTCGCTCAATGTGACGAAGTCCGGACGAAGACGGGCTATTTCATTCACAATAGCGTCGTAACCACCGGGAATTACAGTTCCTTCTTGCCAAATGTTCCATTGAAGAACGGTGAATTCTTTCTCTTTTTGTGAACATCCCAATAGGAAAGGGAACAGCAAGAGTAGTAAAAAAAGTTTTTTCATATTCTGTTGATTTATAAGGTTGTTAATTCAATTCTAAATTTACTCATATTTTCGTTTAGATTTAGATTGGCAATGCGGAAAACATTAAAACAGATTTTTAGTAAAATGATTCTGCAATCATACCACAAAATGCTAAATTTACAGAACGGAATAAATCACTTTTAAATTCCCATTTATCATCTAGTGGTATATTGCGTATAATCATATTTAATAATTTGTGTCAGTTTGGACAATCAGCGGTGAATAAAAAATCAATCAGGAGAATCCATCGCCAGTTTTTCACGTAAAAACTGTCCCGTATAAGATGCCGCACATGCTGCAACCTCTTCCGGAGTGCCCGCAACTACCAGATTTCCTCCCATATTTCCTCCTTCGGGTCCTAGGTCAATCACATGGTCGGCACATTTTATCACATCCATATTATGCTCGATAATGATAATGGTATGTCCGCGGCTGATTAAGGCTTCAAATGCTTCCAGCAGTTTCTTGATATCATGAAAATGCAGACCTGTGGTTGGTTCATCGAATACAAAAATAGTGGGTTGTGCTTTCTCTATGCTCAGAAAATAAGCTAGTTTTACGCGTTGGTTCTCGCCGCCGGAAAGAGTGGAGGAGGCTTGTCCTAACTTTATATATCCCAATCCCACTTCTTGTAATGGAATTAGTTTCTTCACTATCTTTTTTTGATTGTATTCGGCGAAGAATTCAATGGCTTGATTCACTGTCATTTCCAGAATGTCATAGATGCTCTTGTCTTGGAATTTTATTTCCAGCGTGTCGCTCTTGAAACGTTTTCCATGACAAGACTCACATTCTAGTACCAAATCTGCCATAAATTGCATTTCAACGGTTACCGTACCGTCACCTTTGCATTCCTCACAGCGCCCGCCTTCGGTATTGAATGAGAAATATCCGGCAGTATATCCCATTTGCTTGGCAAGAGGCTGTTCGGCAAAGAGTTTTCGTATTTCGTCGTATGCTTTTACATAGGTTACCGGATTGCTGCGTGATGATTTTCCGATAGGATTCTGGTCTACAAATTCAATATCTTTCACTAGCTGTACATCCCCTTCCAAAGAGATGAACTCACCCGGCCGTTCGCTAGCTTCACTATATTCGCGTTTCAATGCCTTGTAAAAGACATCACGTACCAACGTACTCTTCCCCGAACCGCTGACTCCCGTAACTACCGTCATTACATTCAGTGGAAATTTTACGTCAATGCCTTTAAGGTTGTTTTCACGTGCACCTTTTATTTCTATATAATTGTTCCACGGACGATGGCATCGGGGGATCTCTATGTTTTCTTCTCCCAACAAATAGCGTACCGTATAACTATTACTGTTTCTTTGAAGATCGTTCATGCTGCCTTGATATACTATCTGTCCTCCTAAACGTCCTGCTTGAGGACCGATATCAATGATATAATCGGCAGCACGGATTATTTCTTCATCATGTTCTACCACTACTACGGTGTTTCCCAGTTCCTGTAACTGACGAAGTACTTTTATCAGCCGGTCGGTGTCACGGCTGTGTAATCCGATACTGGGCTCATCCAGGATATAGAGTGAGCCTACCAAGCTGCTGCCTAATGAGGTGGCCAGATTGATGCGCTGACTTTCGCCGCCGGAGAGTGAGTTGCTGAGACGGTTCAGTGTAAGATATCCCAAACCCACATCCATGAGGAAGTTGATGCGGTTGGTAATTTCCGTTAAGATCCGTTTGGCGATGGCTGTATCATGTGCATCTAGTTCTAGAGTGCGGAAGAATTCTTTTAAGTCGTGAATAGGTAAGTCAACCAGTTGAGAGATGGATTTTCCACCTACTTTTACATAACCGGCTTCTTTTTTCAAGCGTGTTCCGTGGCAGACAGGACAAATAGTTTTTCCCCTGTATCGTGCCAGCATCACACGATATTGTATTTTATATTGGTTTTCTTCCAGCATTTTGAAGAAAGAATCTATACAGGCCTTATTTCTAGGTCCATGCCATAAATAATCTTTTTGTTCCTGTGTCAGTTCATAATAAGGGGCGAAGATGGGGAAATCGTGGGCGGGAGCTTCATGAATGAATTCCTGTAGCCATTCCCCCATCTTTTCACCACGCCAGCAAAGGACAGCTCCGTCATATACACTCAGAGCACGGTTTGGAATCACCAGATGTTCATCTATACCTATCACTTTACCGAAGCCTTCGCATTCGGGACAAGCACCGAGAGGGGAATTGAATGAAAACATTTGGTCATTCGGTTCTTCGAATTTAATTCCGTCGGCCTCGAATTTAGTGCTGAAAGAGAACAGCTGCGTACTTCCGTCAGCAGAGTAGAAGCGGAGGAGGCAATTCCCGTCTCCCTCGTACATGGCCGTTTCGGCAGAATCGGTGAGGCGGCTGATACTGTCTTTGCTATCATCGGCTGTCATGCGATCTACCAGCAGATAGATGTTTTGTTTTTTATCTTCGGCAGCTGTTTGTTGCAGAAAATCTTCTATACGGACTATTTCACGGTTCACCTCTATACGGGTAAATCCTTGTTTCAAGTCCATTTCCAGTTGCTGGAGCAGTGTACGGCCTTCACGGGGCATCATAGGAGTGAGAACCGTGTATTTCGTTCCTTTAGGAAAGGAAAGCATACAGTTTACAATATCTTCAATACTATGTTTTTTCACCAGTTGCCCGCTAATGGGAGAATAAGTCTTCCCCACGCGTGCATAGAGTAGTCGCAGATACTCATATATTTCGGTGGAAGTACCCACGGTGGAACGAGGATTGCGGCTGTTCACTTTTTGCTCTATGGCGATAGCGGGTGGTATACCTTTAATGAAATCACACTCAGGTTTGCTTATACGGCCCAGAAATTGGCGGGCGTATGATGACAGGCTTTCTACATAGCGTCGCTGACCTTCAGCGTATAATGTATCAAAAGCCAAGGATGATTTTCCGGAACCGGATAGGCCCGTGATAACGACCAGCTTATTGCGTGGTATGTTGACATCGATGTTTTTGAGGTTGTTTACCTTTGCTCCTTTTATGGATATATAGTTACTTTCTGACATTCTTTATTGAATTTGGTTTAATATGCAAAGATAATTATAAGTTTTCTTATCTTTGCAAGCGTATTAAACAAGAATAACAAAATGAGAGCAAAAACTATTCTTCTTTTATTGATAGCACTACTTTTTACTTCTGTTGTCAGTGCTCAGACACGTTATCCTAAACGTGAGTTCCGCGGTGCATGGATTCAGTGTGTGAATGGACAGTTCCAAGGGATGCCGGCAGAGAAGATGCAGCAGCTATTAATAAATCAACTAAACAGTCTGCAAGGCGCAGGCATTAATGCGATAATTTTTCAGGTACGTGCAGAAGCCGATGCCTTGTATAAATCTTCTTATGAGCCGTGGAGCCGCTTTCTTACAGGAGTGCAGGGCAGAGTGCCTTCACCTTACTGGGACCCGATGCAGTTCATGATTGATGAATGCCATAAGCGTGGAATGGAGTTCCATGCCTGGATTAACCCTTACCGTGCCAAGACAAAGGGAACTACTGCCTTATCACCCATTCATCCGTATAATAAGAATCCGGAACGTTTCGTGAATTATGCTGGTCAGCTTTATTTTGATCCGGCTTTGCCCGAAAACCGAAAATATATTTGTAAGATTGTGCGCGATATTGTTACTCGTTATGATGTGGATGCCATTCATATGGATGATTATTTCTATCCTTATCCCAACCCGGGCGAAGATTTTCCTGATCATGTCAGTTTTGCGCAATATGGTCGCGGATACAGTAATAAAGCCGATTGGCGCCGTGACAACGTGAATGTGCTGATAAAGGAAATCCATGAGACAGTGCGCGAGTGTAAGCCGTGGGTGAAGTTCGGTGTTTCTCCTTTTGGTATCTATCGTAACAAGAAAAATGATCCGAATGGAAGTGATACACGCGGTCTTCAGAATTATGATGATTTATATGCAGATGTGCTGATGTGGATTAATAATGGTTGGGTAGATTATAATATCCCTCAGATTTATTGGGAAATAGGTCACCCTGCTGCCGATTATGACAACTTGATACATTGGTGGGCAAAACATGCCGCTTCGCGTCCGTTATTTATCGGTCAGGATGTGATGCGTACGGTGAACAAGGCGGATGCCCGTAATCCGTTACAAAACCAGATGCCTGCCAAAATGAAGTTGCAACGGTCGCTTCCTACCGTGCAGGGAAGTTGTCAATGGTATGCTGCAGCAGTGGTGGATAACGCCGGTAATTACCGCACTATGTTGGAGAAGGAGTATCATCGTTATCCGGCTTTGATTCCTGAATCTCCTTTTATGGACGATAAGGCTCCAGGTAAAGTAAAGAAGGTGAAGATGGTATGGACGTATGAAGGTCCGGTACTCTTCTGGACAGCTCCGAAGGCAAAGGACGAGATGGACAAAGCTGTACAGTATGTGGTTTATCGCTTTGATAAAAAAGAAAAAGTCAATTTGGATGATGCTTCCCATATTGTAGCCATTACCCGTGATCATTTTTATCCATTACCTTATAACGATGGAAAAACGAAGTACCAGTATGTGGTGACAGCGTTGGATCGTTTGCACAATGAGTCGAAAGGTACTAAAAAGAAAGTGAAACTGTAAGAAGCGGGAGTGTTTCTTTAATTTTAGATTTTATTTTTACTGCCACTGCCTGGGTATTATATTCACGTCCTATCGATGAATAAAGAATTCCGGGGCAGTGGCAGTTGATTTGTATGTCGCCTGTTTTCCGGGTGCTATATTGTTTATGTTGAAATCAGGAAAAGGTTATAACATCTGTAATCCATCTATTGCGGCTTTATCTAATCAGTGATGACAAAGAGTTGATGATTATTTCCGGAGCCGATCATACGGATTTTTTTGATGATTTCCCATAATCGTCCTATTCTCAGTA
>ENA-OPNV01001138-OPNV01001138.1-human-gut-metagenome-genome-assembly--contig:-NODE-1138-length-12458-cov-5.204305_pt1 | contig 12458 bp, 13 predicted proteins | sample MGYA00241542_ERZ501781 | MGnify/ENA primary metagenome ERZ501781 (study PRJEB25962, sample SAMEA2042609) | human gut metagenome | biome: human gut; feature: human-associated habitat; material: faeces...
TTTGAATTGAGAAAGGAGGGAACAGCTTGGACAGGAAGAAGAACGGGCAGGGAAAGCTGCCGATGTGGCAGGAAAGACTACGCAGAAACAGCGCTGCCATGCGAGAAGAATTTGAGCAGATGGACAAGAGAACGGCACTTTACAACGGGACGCGAGAGATTGAAAAAACACCGGACGCAAAGAGCAGCAAGGCGGCAGCACTTGCCACGGGGGTAAGAAACATCGTTGCGGAGCTGATGGAGGCACAGGTGGACAGCAGCTTTCCCATGCCGAAGGTGACGGCAAGAAGGCAGGAGCATGAGGAGCTGGCGAAAACGCTGGAGGATTTCCTGCGGAACGAGACAGACCGCCTGCCCTTTGAGATGCTGAACGACATGGACGAGCGTATTACACCCATACAGGGGGGAGATATCTTCCTTGTGGAATGGGACAGCGACAGACACACCCACGAGACCAGAGGGGAGCTTTGCGTGAGCCTGCTGCACCCCAGACAGGTGATTTTCCAAGACGGGGTGAACGAAATCAACGACATGGACTTTATCATTGTGCAGATGGGCATGTCGAAGAAGCATGTAAAGGAAAAATACGGCGTGAGCGTGGCGGACGAGACGGAGAGCGACCCCCAGAGCAGAGGCGGCAGCAGCACGGCGGAGGACGTTGTGACGGTGAATTTCGGATATTTCCGCAACGAAAAGGGCGGCATTGGGCGTTACACATGGGTGAATGACATGGAGCTGGAGGACTTGGAGGACTACCAAGCGCGAAAGATGAAGCGCTGCACGAAATGCGGGGCGGACATGACAGGCTTGGACAGATGCCGACACTGCGGCAACGAAAGGGCGGAGGACTACGACAGCGACGAAATGGAGCTTTACGAGGACATTGAGACGCGAAACGGCGTGATCCCCATGATGACGGAGGAAGAAACATACCCCGACGGTGGAAACGGCTTGATGATGGACGAATTCGGGAACGCCTACGAGGCAGAGCCGATGCTGACGGAAAGACCGACAAGGATTCCCCGATACAAGCCCGACATTTACCCTATCGTGATACGAAAGAACGTGAGCAGCTGGGGGAAGGCACTGGGCGACAGCGACATTGACAAGATTATGGATCAGCAGAACATGATTAAGAAATGCGACAGCCGGATTCAGGAGAAGCTGGATAAGGGCGGCAGTATTTTCACCCGAAGCGAAAAGACAGAGGTTTCCAAGACGGACGAGCAGCTGAGAGAGGTTATTTTTCAGGGGGCGGACGAAGCAAACCTTTTCGGGGTGCATAACCTACAGGTGGACACGAGCCAAGACCAAGCGATTGCAGAAGCGAACTACGAGCAGGCGCGGCGCATCCTTGGGATTACGGACAGCTTTCAAGGCAGACCCGACCGCACGGCAACGAGCGGCACGGCGAAGCAGATTGCGGTGGCGCAGAGTGCAGGGAGACTGGAATCGAAGCGCATTATGAAAAATGCCATGTATGCGGATCTATATGCTGTGATGTTTCGTTTTCTTTTGGCTTACAGCGACGAGCCGAGAAGCGTGCGGCACAACAACATTGACGGCAGCACGACCTACAGCGAATTCAACAAATATGACTATCTGGCGCAGGATGCGGCAGGGGAATGGTACTGGCTGGATGATTTCCTTTTCAGCGTAGACAACACCTCAAGCCTTGCAGGGAACAGAGAATCCATGTGGCAGGAGATCCGCATGAATTTGCAGACGGGGGCATTCGGCGACCCGGCAGACCCTGAGACGCTGATTATGTTCTGGGAGATGATGGCAGGGCAGCACTACCCCGGCGCGGCAGAGATTCGGGAGAGACTGGAGAAAAAGAGACAGGAGCAGCTGGCGCAGATGCAGATGCAGCAGCTTCCACAGGAGACACAACAGATGCCAACGCAGCAGGTGGCTGATGTGGGGGTGGAGGATGCAAGCGGGAACATAATGAGCATGATGGACGGCATGACAGGAGGTGTTTCAGGTGGACTGTAAGAAATGCGGCCTTGAGCTGATGATTATGGACAGAACGCGGTTATTATTTGAGAACGATGACAGGGCGGATGCGCCGACAAGGGCATATTACAACTTCAAATTCGGATGCAGAAACCCGGAATGTGAGGAATACAAACGGGTTCAGCACGAGGAGAAGGTTTATATTGATGATTAAGATTAAGAAGCTTTCCGGAAACGGGGGCTTTTTATATTACCGCATTGCACAGCGGAGAAGGTTTTTCTAAATGTGTAGACTGGAGCGGGCGAAGGCATGAGGAACGGCGAAAGGGGGTGAACGATATGAGAAAACACGGAAACGGGCTGGAAGTTGGTAGAGCCGGCACGATGGAAGTGAAGGCAACAAAGGGGGCTGAAAGCACAAAGGCACCCAAGAAGCAGACAGGCGGAGATTTGAGAAGCACTAAGCGCTAACTTGAAATCAGGATTTTGATTTGGAAGAAGGAGGAAAGCAGAATGGCAGGATATGACGAGGATTTCTGGGGCGAGGACTTCTTGGAAGGAGAGGAAGGCGCGACAGAGGGAGAAGAAACGGAAGTAGTAGAGACAGAGGAAACAGCGGAAGATTCTGCGGCTGAGGACAGCGGCGCAGAGGATGAGGGTATCGGCACTGAGACCGATGGGGGTGATCCAGGATCTACAGCAGAGGAAGGGCAGGAATTCAGCCCCGACCTTTTGGCACGCATTGAGGCGGAGACGCAGAAAAGGGTTGACGCACGCATTGCGAGAGAATTTGAGGGGATTTTGAACCCCTACACAAACCAGCCCATCCGCACAGAGGCAGACCTGACTGCTTACCGCAGTGCATTTGCGGCAGAGGAGCAGAGACAGCAGCTGGAGGAAATGGGCGTTTCCAAGGAGGTTTTGGACAGCTACATTCAGAACCACCCTGCCATGCAGCAGGCACAGCAGGTGATCCATCAGCAGGAGCAGCAGGCGGCGAACGACTTTATGGCGAAGGAATTTGAAGCGATGAAGAAGGAATTTCCGGACTGCGGACTGGAAAGCCCCCAGCAGCTGAATGAGACAGAGGCAGGCAGACGCGCCTTGCAGATGTGGGCAAACGCCCCCGGCATTACGCTTGCGGATGCCTACGCGGCAACGCACAGAAAAGAGCTCAGCAAAAAGCAGAGCGCAGCGGCAAAGCAGGCTGCCATGAACGAGATGAACAGCAAGGGACACCTGCGCCAGACGAAGGGCAGCAACGCAAAGGGAGACGTACCGGAAGAAATCAGAAGGGAATACAAAATCTTCTTCCCGAAGGCAACGGATGCAGAGATTGCGGAAATGTACAGAAAGAATTGCGAAAGTAGCGAAATCTTCTCTTGATTATGACGAGCGAACGTCTGACCGACAGGTTGGGTGAGGCGAGGAATAAGAGAAGATTGTTAGCGGTTTCCGAAGCAAAGCGAGGAAAACTGACCAATTTATAACGGAGTAAAAGCAACGGAAAAGGAGTTGAGAGAACATGTTTAAAGTAAAAGACAGACAGAACAGCTGTGTAGAGCCTTTTGAATTTTTGCCTGCAACGGACAGCGAGGTTTACGCACTGGGAGAGGCACTGACCTATACCGACAAGGTGACAAAATGCGGCGCGACCGCAAAGCCCACACACATTTGCATGGGGCCTGCGGATGCAGGCGTGGTTCCCGTGATGCCTGTACTGGCAACGACAAGATTTGAAGTTCCCTATGATGCAAAGCCCACGGCAGGGACTGCGGTGACACTGGGCACGGCAGGGCTGAGCGTGACAGCGACCACGACAAGCGGTGTTTTCACTGTGACGGATGTGGACGAAGCAAACGGAACAGCTTGCGGCTATTTCAGGTAACGGTTGAGCCGTTAAGTCAAAATCAGGATTTCAAGGAATCAATTAAACATAAGGGATGCAGTCAGAGGATGACTGCTTTTTTATTGCAAAAAAAGGAGTGAAGAACATGAGCGGAATTATCTTTTCTCAGGCGAGCGGCCTGAACGACAGCGTTTTTGGCAAGAGTCAGGAGCCTATTAAAAGCATGATTACGGCAGGCGTGGAAAGCTTTGAGGAAACCAGCCTGCTGAGCAAGATTTTCTACATGGACAAGACAAAGAACTTTGCGGAGAAATACGCAACCATGACATCCCTGGGGAACTTTCAGGATGTTGGCGAGAACGGCGCGACACCACAGGACAGCTTTCAGGAGGGCTTCTGCAAGGTGATTGAACCCAGCACATGGAAGCTGGGCTTTTCCATCACAGCGGAAATGATGGAGGACAACAAAATCGGGGATATCAGCAACGCCGCAAAGCGTTTTACCACAAGCTACGGCAGAACGAGGGAGCAGTTCGGCGCGGCACTGCTTTCCCACGGGCATGAAAGCACCATGACATGGAACGGCAAGAAATACAGCATTACCTGCGCGGACGGTAAGCCCTTCTTTTTCAAGGAACACCCCAGCAAAGTGGACGGCGTTTCGCTGAAACAGAGCAACCTGTTTAAAGGGGCGTTCAGCGTGCTGACATTGGATGCGGTGCAGGAGGCAATGCAGGACTTCAAGGACGACAAGGGGAACCTGCTCAACGTGAAGCCCGACACCATCATCATCCCCAACAGCGGCCCTCTGAAAAGAGCGGTTCTGGCGGCGGTCGGCAGTGAGCTTGACCCCAGAAGCAACAACAACGCTTGGAACTTCCAGTGCGGTCTGTGGAATGTACTGGTATGGGCGGAGCTGCCTAAGACCATCGGCGGCAAGCCTTACTTCATCCTGATGGACAGCGATTACATGCAGCAGTACGAATGCATGCCTTGGCTGGACAGAATCAAGCTGAAGGTGGACAGCTACATTGACCACAACACACACGCAAACGTTTTCAGCGGCAGAAGCAGATTTGCGGCAGGCTTCAACAACTGGAGAGGTGCGGCGTTGTGTGGCGAAGGGCTGACAGCCGGCACAGACCTGACAACGCTGAACGCTTAAGTCAAAATCAGGATTTTGACTTGGGAGGACAGAGTCTGCTTTTTAAAAAGGCAGGCTCTTTTTTTATTGCCCTAATGGTTTTCTAATCCTTCTTTCACATGGCTTTAACAAAAGGCTAAGTACCCCCTAATTTCTATCCCGTATACTAAAACACGAATGAGAGAGAGGTGCATTTTTATGGAAGAAAAATGGAGAAAGGAATTGAAGTATACCGTAACAGAGGGCGAGAGCATCGTAACCGCAAGAAGGCTGTCCTCCTTTATGCAGAGGGATAAAAATCTAAAGGGCGGCAGGGAATATCTGATTCGCTCGCTTTATTTTGATAATCTGTATGAAAAGGTGCTGAAGGAAAAGCTTTCGGGGACGGCTGTCCGTGATAAATTTCGGATTCGTTATTATGATTTTGATACAGCGTTTATCCGTTTGGAGAAGAAAAGCAAACGCTATGCCGTTGGGCATAAATACCAATGCCGCTTAACGGCGGAGGAGGTGCAGAAAATCATTGACGGCAACACCGCATGGATGGAGGAGGACGAACGCCCTCTGGTGCGTGAACTGTTTCTGAAAATGAAGCTGGAGCTATTCCGCCCGTCGGTGATTGTGGATTATTGCCGAGAGCCGTTTACCTACGCGCCCGGCAATGTGCGCATTACCTTCGACAGGGATATCTGCTCCTGCAAGGATGTGAAGGCGTTTTTCCGCAAGGATGCCCCGACGGTTCCGATTCTTTCGGACGGCAGGTGCATCATGGAAGTGAAATATGATGATTTTCTGCCGGATGTGGTGAGCAGAACCATTCTGACAACGAAAAACAGAGAGCAGGCGTTTTCCAAATTTGCCGCCTGCAGCTTAAACGGATAATAAGAAAGGATGAGAATTTCAATGACATTTAATGACGTTTTTAAGAGCAGCTTTCTGGATAGCTTCAGTAGCTTTTCCCTTCTGGATACGGCGCTTTGCCTTGGGGCAGCGTTCGTAATCGGGCTGTTTATCTTCTATGTATATCAGAAAACCTACAGCGGTGTGCTGTATAGCCGCAGCTTTAATGTTTCCCTTGTGGCGATTCTGATGGTAACCACACTGGTCATCTGTGGTGTCACAAGCAATGTGGTATTGTCTCTGGGTATGGTTGGCGCGCTGTCTATCGTGCGTTTCCGTACTGCGGTGAAAGATCCGATGGATTTGGTGTTCCTTTTCTGGGCAATCGCGGAGGGTATTCTCTGCGGCGCAAGCCTGCTGCCTCTGGCACTGCTGGGCTGTCCCATTCTGGGCATCTTCCTGCTTGTTTTTGCAAATCATCAGCAGAAGGATAACCCTTATCTGATTATCGTGCGCCTGATGGATGGGGAACTGGAACAGAAGATAGAAGGCTATATCAGGAGCGAGGTGAAGAAAATGCAGCTGAAATCCAAAACCGTTACCGGCGAGGCAGGCACAGAAGTGATTTATGAAATCCGCCCCAAGGATAACGACAGTGCATTTGTCAATAGAATCAGCGGCATGCAGGGCGTAGAATCCGCAGTCATGGTAAGCTATGACGGGAATTATGCGGCATAATGGAAGGAGGAACTCCTTTGCATGTATTAAAAAAATATAAAGCAGTTCTGCTTTCGGGGCTGCTGGTGGTTGTGTTCTGTGTGGCGGCGTATTGCGCCGTCGGCAGGGCAGATTCGGCGGACAGCCAATATACCTACGCGGAGCATATCTTTCAGGATGATACGGTAAATGAAATCAACATTGAAATTGACGAGGCGGACTGGCAGGATATGCTGGAAAACCCGTTGGAGGAGGAATACCATAAAGCGAATATTACGATTAACGGCGAAACGGTCGGAAATGTGGCAATCCGCACGAAGGGCAACAACAGCCTGACCTCCGTGGCAAGCTCTGATTCCGACCGCTACAGCTTTAAAATAGATTTTGATTATTATGACGATAACAGCAATTATTACGGCTTGAAAAAGCTTTGTCTGAATAACAACTATTCCGACAACAGCAGCATGCGCGAATATATTTCCTATAAAATCATGGGCGAGCTTGGATTGGATGTCCCCCAATGCGGCTACAGCAACATTACCGTCAACGGTGAGGAATGGGGGCTGTATCTGGCAGTGGAGGCAATAGATGAAACCTTCCTTGAGACCCATTTTGATGATGCAACGGGCGACCTTTATAAGCCCGAAGGACAGGATGGCACAGGTGCGGATCTGGTTTATGACGGGGATGATATTTCCTCCTACACAGGACTGAACCTGAAAACAAACGAGGATACCTCTGACGGCAAGGAAATCATCGCTTTGATGAAGGCGCTTGAGGATGGCGAGAATCTGGAGGATTTGCTGGATGTGGAATCGGCGCTGAAATATATTGCGGCGAATGTGGCACTGGCGAACTTTGACAGCTACCTCGGCAATACCACGCATAACTATTATCTCTATGAGGAGGACGGCTATTTCACCGTTATCCCTTGGGATATGAACCTTGCCTTCGGCGGCTTTGGCGGCGGCGGAGCGAAAAGAAACGGCCCCAGACGCGGGAAGGATGTAAACGTAAGCATCCAGCTGACCTTTGAGGAGGCAGTTTTTGGCTGCAAAAAAGAAATTTCCATTGCAATTTATGATGAATGTGAAACCTGCCATGGTACAGGCGCGAAGGCAGGTAGTCATCCCGAAAGCTGCCCGACCTGTCACGGGACAGGGCAGGAGAGAGTGATGCAGCAGTCCATGTTTGGCTCTGTAACCTCCGTAAGAACCTGCTCGAAGTGCGGCGGTACGGGTAAGGTTGTGAAGGACCCCTGCAATACCTGCCATGGCAGCGGCAAGGTGCGTAAAACAAAGAAATACGAGGTTAACGTACCAAAGGGTATTGATAACGGGCAGACCATTCGTCTGGCAGGCAAGGGCGAAATCGGTGAAAACGGCGGCGGCTACGGCGATTTGCTCGTAACGGTTTATGTACAGCCGAACCGTGTATTTGTGCGTAAGGGTTATGATATTTATTGTGATGTACCCATTACCTTCGTGCAGGCGGCACTGGGCGGTGAAATCACGATTAAGACCATTGATGGTGAGGAGAAATATACCGTCAAACCCGGTACACAGCCCGATACAGTCGTAACCCTGCGTGGCGTGGGTGTGCCGAATCTGAGAAATCCTAAGGTAAGAGGGAATCAGATTGTAACATTGAAGGTAAAAATCCCTACAGATATGAGCGAAAGACAGAAGGATTTGCTGCGTCAGTTCTATGGGGAGGCACCTAAGGCAGCGACAGAAGCAGAGGCTCCTAAGGAGGAGAAAAAATCCTTTTCCAAAAAAATGAAGGACTTCTTTAAAGAAGATTAAGAGAAAAGCAATCAAACAGTTCCCCTGTTCCGAAAAAGGAATAGGGGGCTTTTTTGTGCAGAGTTGCGGTGGTTTGTGGTTGTAATTCGCTTTTCAAAGTGATATGATAATACGATAACCTGATGAAAAAAGAAGATGAAAAAATTGGGGGAAGTGGGTATGACAGGGCTTTTGTTAAGGCTTTTTGTAAAAAATTATACGGATGCGGAGAATACGCAGGTGCGTACTGATGTAGGCAAGCTGGCAGGCGTGGTCGGCATTTTCTGCAATGGGCTTCTGTTTTTCGGCAAGCTTGTGGCAGGGCTTCTGTCCGGCTCGGTTGCGATTGTTGCCGATGCGGTGAATAACCTTTCGGATGCATCCTCCTCTGTGGTGACGCTCCTTGGCTTTCGTCTGGCACAGCAGCCTGCGGACGCAGACCATCCCTATGGACACGCCAGATATGAATATCTTTCGGGGCTGATGGTGGCAGTGCTGATTCTGGTTATCGGCGTGGAGCTGGTGAAATCCTCCGTGGAAAAGATCATACATCCGGAGGCAGTAGATTTCTCTGTGCTGACAGTTGTTATTCTGGTCGGCTCTATTTTGGTAAAGCTGTGGATGTCCTTCTTTTTCGGTAGCCTGGGGAAACGGATTCACTCTCTTACCCTGGAGGCAACCGCGGTGGATAGCCGCAATGACGTAATTACAACGGCGGCGGTTCTTCTGGGGTGTTTCGTTGGATTTCTGTTCCGCATTAAGATTGACGGTTACATTGGTCTGCTGGTTGCGGTGTTTATTCTCCATTCGGGTGTGAATATCGTAAAAGAAACGATTTCTCCGCTGCTTGGGGAACAGGCGCAGCCGGATTTAATTGAGAAAATCAAGGAACTGGTGACAGCACCGGACGAAATTCTGGGTGTGCATGATTTGCTGATTCATGATTATGGCCCGGGGAAATGCTTTGCTTCGATTCATGCAGAGGTCAATGCGGATTTGTACTCTCTGGAGGGGCACGACATCATTGATGAGTTAGAAAGCAGAGCTTTGCGGGAGTTGAATGTCCATTTGGTGATTCATTATGATCCCATTTTGGTGAATGATGCGGAATGGAATGAAATGCGGCAGGTGACACAGGAGATTATCCATGAAATTGACCCTGCGGTGACGATGCACTGCTTCCGCATCGTCGGCGGCAAGGAGCAGAAAAATCTGGTGTTCGACCTGATGGTGCCTTATGAAGCGAAGCGCCCGAATGAGGAATTGAAGCAGGAAATTGATCGGAAGCTTCGGGAAAGAAATATAAAATATGGAACCGTCATTCGGTTTGATGGGAAGGAATAAGAAAAAAAGACGATAGGATGTGAAAATCTTATCGTCTTTCTTGTTATAGCTTGCCTTCTTTTTGCAGATATGCCAGAAAGCCCTCCAGACCCTCTATAATGTCATGATATGTGATATCAAAATCACCGGTATACCAAGGGTCGGCAATATCTCTGGGGCGACTGCTGAAATCCAACAGACGATAAACCTTATGGTCGGGGTCCTCCTTGATTTGCCGCATTAAATTGGGAATGTTGTACCGCTCCGCAACCAGAAGATAGTCATAGGCGGTATAATCCTCCTTCGTTACCTGCCTTGCGTGGTGCATATTGCAGGAAATGCCGACAGATGCCAACTTGCGTTTTGCCGGGGGATAGACTCCGTTGCCGATTTCCTCGCGACTCGTTGCGGCGGATGCAATATGGAATTGAGCGGAAAGTCCGCGTTTTTCTACCATGTCGCGGAAAAGATATTCCGCCATGGGGGAACGGCAGATGTTGCCGTGGCAAATAAATAATACTTTAATCATCTTTTTATATCTCCATTTAAGTCTTGTATTTCTTCTCAAACGCTTGATATTTCAGGGTTTTCCGACTTTTGAGTTTTCCTTTCTTTTCAAGGTATCTTCTCAAATCTTCTCGTATTTTCTTGTGTTTTTCCCTGCAATCTTGGTAAATCCGTTGGTAAAGCAAGCGTCCTTACCAACGGGCTTTTTTAACTATTCGCTATCCGATATACTTCTTCCTTTGCATCATCAAAATTCACATGGGTGTAAGTGTTCAAGGTTACACTGATGTCTGCGTGACCCATGATATACTGCAAGGTTTTCGGATTCATCCCGGATTTTGCCATATTAGAGCAAAAGGTGTGCCTGCATACATGAGGGGTAACTTTCGGCATCTGGATACGGTAAATCCTGTTGTATTTCTGAATGATATGCTCCATGTACTTCTCCCAGTGAAGGGCAACCATCGGCATATCGTTTTTATCCAAAAATAAAAATCCAGCGTATCCTTCCACCATCGGTTCAACTTTTGGTGTCTTTCGGTTGGCAATAATTCTGCGAAAACACGCTGCGACAGCTTCCGTCATCGGCACATAGCGAATACCTTTGTCAGTTTTTGGTTCTTCAATTACATACTGCATCTGTGCAGTACGCTGTAACTGATGGTCTACCTTAATACGCATTTCTCCAAACTCAATCTCCGAAATCGTCAGCCCACAGAACTCTGAAATACGAAGCCCTGTGTGAAAAAGAATATAGATTGCATCATAGTATCTGCTGAAATGCTTATCCTCCTGAATAAACTTCAGCAAATCTCTCTGCTGCTTTCGGGTAATCGCTTCTCTGGTAACAGAATCATTAACAATGACGGATGCCAGCTCAAATTCAAATGGATTTTTGCGAAGCAGGTCATCATCTACTGCCATCTGAAATGCTGGTCTGAGAACTCCCCGGATCGAATGAATGGAACTGTATCCTCGTCCATCAATTTGTTGGAGCTTAATCAACCATGCCTTTGCGTCTGACAAACGCACCTTATCAATTCGCAGATTCCCAAAACTCTCTTTTTTCAGCATATTGATGACCGTTTTATATCCGGCAACCGTATTGTGACGAACTCCTGTTTTCAATGAAACATACTTTTCTACCAGTTCCAAAACAGTATAGTTGCCACCGTTGGTTACGATACGGTCAAACAAATCCGCTTCAATCTGTTTTTCTTTCTCACGCAGGGAAGGCTCCCGCTTCTTCCCTTTTGGCATTGGGTCATTCTTGTCCAAACGCCAACTGTATACATTTTTCTCTTTTCCGTCCTCATCAATATAGCGGAACCGATACCTCCCATCTTTACGCTGGTACTCGCCCTCTCGCAAAATCCGATTACGGTTATCTCGTCTTTTCTCACTCATCGTGAACTCTCCTTTCAAAAAAGAGAGCCAGACTTGCGCTCTTATCATAGCACAAATCCAGCTCTCCGCATAGTTATATCATGTGAAATCGGTAAATCTGTCAGCTCTGTTTACACAGCAGTAGCCTGATCCAGATACCTCTCAAATTTCTCACGCTTAATGAGGGCACGATTGCCGTTCATCACATAAAAATCCTCATTGGGATGTGTGTCAATAAGCGTTCTCAATTTTCCTTCGCCGATATGATAATATCTGGCTGCTTCCTCAATGGTAAGCGTATATCTACGCCACACCGGAATATCCGAGTAATTTTTTCCTTCAATATTCATCTTATTATTCGCCATAGGCAGTTATCCTCCATGCATGAAAATAGCCAGACAGAGGGTGTCGGCAACGAAGTCCGGCAACGGGCTTCAAAAGACCTTGCAAACAATCTCAATCTGGCGATGGTTACTATTTATACTTTTCTTTTATTTTTCTGTTGTTTTGGTTGTCATAGGGGAGAAAAGCCGATAGTTTAGGGATTTTCCCCGGCAACCGGCTCGGCAACGGGATAGCAACAGGGGGTGCAACGGGCTGTCATTTTCAGAATGGAAGCTCCATCTGTTCTGTGACCTCCACAAAACCGTCCATCGTTTTTTCAGACGGGTTGCCGGAGTCCGTTGCCGGGTTTTCACGCTCCCAGCCCTTTTGTCTGCCATATTCGGAAAACATTCTTGGGTTCGGGAAGTACCGCCAGCCAGTAATGCACTGGTTCATAATCTCGTTGATTTCCCGGATTTCCCATTGCTTCGGCTCGTCAAAGGCATGGTTCAAGGCTTCCTTGTAGAGCTGCTTGGAGCAGACCATGCTCCCGGTGTACTTATCAAGATACGCCTGTATCATCCCGGCTTTGGTGTCCTCCGGCATAAAATCCCGCTGGTGTTCTT
>ENA-OPNV01001139-OPNV01001139.1-human-gut-metagenome-genome-assembly--contig:-NODE-1139-length-12451-cov-1.855437_pt1 | contig 12451 bp, 10 predicted proteins | sample MGYA00241542_ERZ501781 | MGnify/ENA primary metagenome ERZ501781 (study PRJEB25962, sample SAMEA2042609) | human gut metagenome | biome: human gut; feature: human-associated habitat; material: faeces...
AAAAAGGTTATATAATAGATAAAAAGTAATAATGAAATGAACATTTCTTAAATTAGATAAAAATGATGATAGACATCACGCTTCACACAATCAGCGCAATGCATTAAAATGTTATATTTCAGATATTTATATCTTATTCGTTGTAAAATAGCGAGATGTGAATTATATAATATGTTTATTGATGAATTTTCTGTTACTTACAAAGTAACAGAAGAGCAGAAGAAAGAAAAAAAGCGACATAGTTGAAACCTATTGAAAAAAACATCATATAGATCTGACATATAAAAAGTTTTACCTATGATACAAGTCCAGAGATTCAACAAAGTACTAAAATTAGCAGTCATTCTAGGAGATTTAGTCATTCTGAATGTACTTTTCATCTCATTTAATTCAATATGGAACGAGTTGTTTGGGGAAAGAACCTGTAGCGGCACTTTACCCCAAATTCTGACTCTGTTCAGTGTATGCTATTTTGCATGCACTATTTCAGGAGGTGTCATACTGCATCGTCGGGGAGCCCGTGCCGACCAAATTGTATTCCGGGTACTCCGCAACGTGTTCTATTTCTCTTTTTTATCGACCGGACTGATGGTATTATCCGAGCTTGAAATATATTCCAAACGCTTTTTTATCTATTATTTCATTCTGCTCATCCTCTGTATCACTGTCTATCGCCTGCTTTTCCGTTTCTGCATACAGCTATACAGAAGCCGCGGAGGTAATTTCCGTACCGTCCTTTATTTGGGAAGCACCGAAAATATAGCCGAACTTTATCATGAAATGACCTCCGACGCCACTACCGGATACCGGGTACTGGGATACTTCGACACAACCCCCAATGCCAAGTTCCCTGCCAGTTGTACTTATTTGGGAAAGCCGGAGCAAACCATTGATTACCTGACAAAAAACAAAGTGAACCAACTTTATTGTTGCCTGCCCTCGGCATTAAGCGAATGTATCGTGCCGGTCATTAATTATTGCGAAAACAACCTGATACATTTCTACAGCGTGCCCAATGTACGCAACTACCTGCGCCACCGTATGTACTTTGAAATGATAGGCAGTGTCCCCATTCTCAGCATCCGCAAGGAACCTTTGGGAAAAATAGAAAACAGGCTGATAAAACGTATATTCGATGTAGCCTTCTCATTACTCTTTTTATGCACATTGTTCCCCATTATATTCCTTATTGTAGGAGTGACCATTAAAATCACTTCTCCGGGCCCCATATTCTTCCGTCAGAAACGTAATGGATTGAATAATAAAGAATTCTGGTGTTATAAATTCCGTTCTATGAAAGTGAACAAGGAATCGGACACCTTACAGGCCACCCTCAACGATCCCAGAAAAACCAAATTCGGCGATTTCATGCGCCGGACCAATATTGACGAACTTCCGCAATTCATCAATGTATTGCTGGGAGATATGTCCATTGTAGGGCCACGCCCCCACATGTTGAAACACACGGAAGAATATTCCAAGATAATCAATAAATACATGGTCCGCCATTTCATCAAACCCGGTATCACGGGATGGGCGCAAGTGACCGGTTTCCGTGGCGAAACCCGTGAGCTGGAAGACATGGAAGGACGTGTGAAAGCCGATATATGGTACATGGAGCACTGGTCTTTCCTGCTCGACCTTTATATTATGTACAAAACCGTGGCAAACGCGCTGCACAAAGACAAGCAAGCTTATTAAAACAAGACCTGAAAACTGAAAAATTTTAAATAACAGAGAGCCAAAAAAAATGAGAAGATTAAAGTTGACCCTATTCGCGCTGGTTTCCCTGCTGCTATGCAGTTGCAGCGCCTACAAAAAGGTACCCTACCTGCAAGGTTCCGAGTACCTGAACATGGCAAATGTCCAAACACCCCTGTATGATGCACACATCATGCCCAAAGATTTGCTGACCATCACGGTAAACACCAGTGACCCCGATGCCGCCATTCCTTTTAACCTGACGGTAGCCACCCCCATCACGGCAAACAGCAAAAGCCTTACCAGCCAACCATCCCTGCAACAGTATCTGGTAGACAATAACGGGAACATTGATTTCCCGGTCTTGGGCACACTGCACATCGGCGGCCTCACCAAAAGCCAGGCGGAAAACATGATAAAGGAAAAACTGAAAACCTATATCAAGGAAAACCCCATTGTGAATGTACGCATGGCAAACTACAAAATCTCCGTGATGGGAGAAGTTGCCAAACCCGGCACATTCACCATCACCAATGAAAAAGTAAATATCATGGAAGCGCTCGCCATGGCGGGAGACATGACCGTATACGGACAACGCAACAAAGTGAAACTGATCCGTGAAGACGCGCAAGGCAACCGCCAGGTGATTCCGCTGAACCTGAACGATGCCGACATCATCGTATCTCCTTACTACTATCTCCAGCAAAACGATGTGGTGTATGTCACCCCCAATAAGACCAAAGCCAAGAATGCAAGTATCAGCAACAGCACCACCATCTGGTTCTCGGTAGTAGGAACTCTGGTCGCACTGGCCAGCCTGATCGTAACCATAACCAAATAAACAGAACTATGAAAGAAGACTTATACGACGACCTCTATTTGGAAGAAAAAGAAGAAAAGACCGATTTCAAAGCGATTCTTTTCAAATACGCCATCCACTGGCCCTGGTTTCTGGCATGTACCCTGCTGTGCATGGCGGGAGCCTGGCTCTATTTGTGTTACACTCCATCGGTGTACAACATCTCGGCATCCGTCATCATCAAGGACAATGACAAGAACAGCAAAGCAAGCAGCGGCATGGGCGACCTGGAAGACCTGGGCTTCTATTCCTCCATCAACAACTTTGACAATGAAGTGGAAATCCTGCAATCGCGCACGCTTATCAAAAAAGTGGTGGAAGAACTGGATCTTTACATCAGCTATGCCACGAAGAGCAGTTTCCATGACATCGAACTTTACAAAAGTTCCCCTGTGAAAGTATGGATTACCCCCGAAGAAGCCCAGAAACTGCCCGCCCCCGCGCGTCTTCACCTGACCTTGCAGCCGGGCAACAAGCTGAATGTGAAACTCCGGATAGGAGAAGAGGAATACAACAAGCAGTTCGACAAGCTGCCCGCCTTGCTGACCACCCCGTCGGGCACGTTCAGCTTTACCCCTAAAGATTCCACAACCGTCCAAAGCACGCAGGAAATCATGGCTACGGTTTCTTCCCCCCGCAGTGTGGCAAACGCCTACCGGGGAGCATTGAGCATAGAGCCTACTTCCAAATCCACCACTATCGCACAGATCTCTGTAAAGAGCACGCATACGCAGCGCGGCATGGATTTCATCAACAAGCTGGTGGAAGTCTACAACCGGGATGCCAACGATGACAAAAACGAAGTGGCTACCAAGACCGCGGAATTTATTGATGAACGTATCAAAATCATCAACGGCGAACTGGGAACCACGGAACAGGAACTGGAAACCTTCAAGCGCGATGCCGGGCTCACCGACTTGAAAAGCGACGCCCAACTGGCATTGAGTGAAAACTCGGAATACGAAAAGAAACGTGCCGAAAACAGCACCCAGCTCCGGCTGGTACAATTCCTGGCCGGCTATGCCAACAATCCGGATCATGCCTACGAAGTACTTCCTGTCAATGTAGGCCTGACAGATACCGGACTGACCGAACTGATCAACCGCTACAATGAGATGCTGCTGGAACGCAAGCGCCTGCTCCGCTCCTCTCAGGAAAACAACCCGGTGGTAGTCAATCTGGATGCCAGCATCCGCGCCATGCGCAGCAATGTGCTGACCACCATCAACAGCGTGCAAAGAGGCTTGGCCATCACCCAGGCGGATCTGGAACGCCAGGCAGGCAAATATGCCGGACGCATCACCAATGCTCCGGGACAGGAACGCCAACTAGTCAGTATCTCGCGCCAACAGGAAATCAAAGCAGGACTTTACCTGATGCTGCTGCAAAAGCGTGAAGAAAATGCCATCACTCTGGCATCTACCGCCAACAACGCCCGCATGGTGGACGAAGCACTGGCAGATGCCATCCCCGTATCTCCCAAAGGGAAGATGATTTATCTGGTAGCACTGATTCTGGGAATCGCCCTGCCGGTAGTTGTCATCTATATCATCGAACTCTTAAAATACAAGATAGAGGGCCGTGCCGATGTGGAAAAAATCACATCCCTTCCTATAGTCGGTGACGTACCTTTCTCTGAAAATAAATCTTCGGAGGGAGCCATTGTAGTACACGAAAACCAAAACGACCTGATGGCCGAAACTTTCCGTAATGTACGCACCAATGTACTTTATATGATGAGGAGCGACGAGAAAGTCATATTGGTTACCTCCACCACCACAGGAGAAGGCAAAACCTTTATCGCTTCCAATCTGGCTGTCAGTCTGGCTTTATTAGGAAAGAAAATCGTGATCGTGGGGCTTGACATCCGCAAGCCGGGTCTGAACAAAGCTTTCCAATTGTCACGCAAGGAACAAGGCATCAGCCAGTTCCTCGCTAATCCGGAACATACCGACCTGATGTCGCTGGTACAAGTTTCAAACATCAATCCTAACTTGTCCATTCTGCCCGGAGGTCCTATCCCTCCCAACCCGACCGAATTGGTGGCACGTGAATCTTTGTCTCAGGCTATCGACATACTGAAAAAGCATTTTGACTATATCATTCTGGATACCGCCCCCATCGGCATGGTGACCGACACCCTGCTGATTTCGCGCGTAGCCAACGCCAGCATCTATGTGTGCCGGGCAGACTACACCCACAAGGCAGATTATACTTTAATCAACGAACTGAGCGAACAGAAAAAACTGCCCAACCTATGTACCCTTATCAACGGACTGGACATGAAGAAAAAGAAGTACGGATATTACTATGGATACGGCAAGTATGGCAAGTATTACGGATACGGTAAAAAATACGGTTACGGCTATGGATATGGCACTGAAAATGTAAATAAAAAGTAATTTCAAAAGTAATTACATAATAACATAAGACTAATTCTCTTTCCAATGTGTTAATATTTTAACAAATTCAGAAGAGAATTAGTCTTATTACGTTTTAATATATAAATATTATTTACTATATTTTTCTTTCGAAACATCAAAACAGGGACACTGTTTCACCCATTCCTCAGGCTCTATCTCGCCATTTCCGTTCAAATCCGGACTTAAATCCCGATGACCGCAAACCTTGCAACCGGGATAATCCACCAGCAACGTCCTGACCAGTACACGCAACGAATGTTTCTGCCACACCGTCCGCGTATCCTCCGGCCTGCCCCGCTCGCTGATTCCCCCCTCATAGCATATCCCGATACTCTGCGCATTATACCCACGCGCATGCGCCCCGATTTTCTCTATGGGACGGGTTGTTTTTATATCCCCGTTCTTGCGGATATAAAAATGATATCCGGGTCCGTTCATTCCACGCCTGCGGTGGCACACCTCCAAATCCTGTTCGGTAAAGTCCCTGTCCGCCTTTGTGGCGGAACAGTGGACAACAATCAGATTAATCACTCTCATCCTCCTATGCACGAGCTGATTCCTACTACACCCGCAATAGCCGTAGCTACTGCAATCACCACTTTCAAAATAGTGCTCCAGACAGATTTACCTTTCATTCTACAGTTTTTTTTTAAAATTAAACACTTGTCCGCCACCTACTTAAGCAGGTTTTTGCTCCTCCTTCGTTTTCACCGGCAATTTATCCACTTTCGTATATTTCAGTGCTGCCAGAATACCGCTTAGCGCAATACCCGGACGGAAATTGATACGCGCTTTTCTAATCATCGACACATCATACGTATCCTCCGTTTCCGCACCTCTTCCGCTCAGACCTATCTGGAAAGTGCCCAGATCGGCAAGCCTTACAATCTCACCCCCTTCCAGAGCCTCCATAATCACATCCTCCAAAGCAACAAGCACAGCCATTACATCCGCACGCGTCACCGTACAGGTTTTCTGAATACGATCCGCCATTTCGCGAATCTCTACATGGCCATTGGCCTGAGCTTGTGCATAAAACTTAGGCACCGCATCCTGATCAAGCGGATTATTACGCTTTACTACCGAATAAGAAACTGTTCTTCCCATACTTTTTCAAATTAAAAATTAAAACTTGCAAATTAAGAAACACACTGGCAATCAACCGTTAACCACTAAGCCGGCTATGATTGACTTTTGATTACACTACAAAGATACGATGAAGCGGAAGCCCCGTGTAGACATTTGTAGAGAAGCGTAGGAGATTGTCGGGAAATGTCGAGAATAACTTACAGAGAGAGTAGGAAAACAAGGACATTTTGCGTATCTTTACCCTATAATCAAAACGATAAAAGAACATGAACCAAGAAGAAAAAGCATTCATTATCAGAGCGTATGACAAAGCGGAACTGGCAGAACTATACAGTCCGGGGCGAACTGCCGCGGCAGCCCTGCAAACCCTGTATCGCTGGATGCGGAGAAACATGCTGCTACAGGAAGAATTGAACGAAGCGGGCTACAACAAATTCCGCCACAGCTTTCTGAAGCATGAAGTGGCAATCATAGTGAGGCATCTGGGAGAGCCTTAGGACATACGCTTCCCAAAGGGCCTGTTATCTACATTGAAAGACCTTGTTGTTTTTTTAAAATCCCCTGTTGTTTTACCGGAAAGATCCTGTTGTTTTTTGAAAACAACAGGATCTTTTTCACCTGCATTTAAGGCTCACAAGGCTCAGGGCTCACTTAGGCGGTTTTCTGAGCCAAGACTTACCGGTCTTTCTATACTTACCATCCTCTTTCTCAACGATTTGATAATACACCAAACGCAACAAATAACGTTTCACGGATGCTGTAGGCAACCCTGCTTCATTGGCAGCCGCCATCAGCTCCGAATATGTAAACTCACGCGGCATTGTTCTCAAGATGGGACGCAGTTTGAAAAAAGCCTTTACCGGCCTGATTCTTCCGGCAGTATCATCCATGGAAGTGGAAAGCAGCAAACTGTGTTCCAGCAACACATCCACTATCTGCATCGCCGTATGGAAATCCTCATCCGAACACTCCCACTCCGATGTATTCCATTGCGGCTCACACTTACGCAATGCAGTCAGCACCATGGCAATACGAGACATCATCAGTCCGTGGCGCAGCACAATAGCACCCGGAGAATCATCATCTTCCGCCACTACCTCACGCAGATACGTTCTGAAACGCTCCGTATGCTCTTTCCATTGTTCCTCGGTGAAAATCACCTCGGTAGACGATCCGGAGAGAAAGATAAACATACGCAGCAGCTCCTCGCCCATCCCTTTGAAATAAGCGCGCATATCCAGCCGGGCCTTGCCGGGGTTTGCCGACTTATACTCCCAGGGGGCCTGTCCCACATAGAAAGCCACACGGCTGTACATCCCATTCTCCAGCGAAGAAATAAATTTATGCAACTGGGCGGGAGTACCCGAAGCGCATAATGCCAGATGAGGGTCACTCACGATGACAAGCCGGTGATCCGTCTTGAAATAAGAAGACACCTCCTCGTGCTGGGAGGCGGCACGCATCACATCATCATGTTTTCCATACTCCTGGTGCATGGCAGAACTTATCATGTCCAGCTCGGAGGCATTCATCACCAAGCCGACCGATCCACCCGCCTCCAAAGCCAATATCAACTGGCTTTTCGAAATATTGGGAGCCACCTTCAGGATGCGTTCCACCGGCATCTCCGGGCATTGGTCCAAATCGGGAACCCTCTTTTCCTGAGCGGCAAGCCGTTCCTCCAGATTCCACTTCAGCAATTTCTGCCGGTACTCACGCTCATCCTTCCTGTTCAATTCATCGTAATACTCCTGAATGGCTGCGGGCAGAATTGCCGCCAGTTGCATCACCCCCTTTCCTCTGCCCGAACCAGCCAAAGCCACCAGGTAGAGATCGGCGGAATAAACCATTCCTCCATAATTCATCCTCACCCCCGGCAGACAACCGCTGATGTTGGTAATCATGGAGAGCAACAGAATATCCCTCTCGCGCTTGTTACGGACGTGTGTCAAACCACGCTTCAAAAAGTCGGGCAAACGGTCGAACAGTTCATCCGGAAGACACGGAACTTCACGACGCAACTTGTCAGCCTCAAGCTTCTCTAACTCAGCCTCTTCCTCCCCCTCATTGGGCTCAGAATACCGCATAGGTGAGCCCTGAGCCTTGTGAGCCCTGGAAGCAGGTGTTTCGGGGCCCTTGTTCATGTCGGCATACCGGTATCCGGAGTCTATGCGCGGAGGTATATCTCCGGCGGCACACCCCATACCCGCCAGCCTTTCCACCGCCAGCGTTTTCAGCCGTGCCAACTCTTCCTCGCCCACTCCTTTATAACGGGCGATACGTCCCAGCTTCAACAAAAACTCATTCTTTTTGCCATCCACAAAGGGATTCTGCGCCAGGAACTCGTTGAAGAATGTGTGCAGCATGCCCGAAGCCGCAACGGGAGGCCCGGACGCACCTGCCGGGGTCTTCACTTTCAGCTCCGCCAAAATCTCCCCCACCCTGTCGGGATGCTCCGTCACAAAGCGGCGCCAGGGAAAAACTTCGGTATCCGGACGAAAAAAAGCCTCCGGATCATACGATGCAAAGCAAGGACGGGTGGGATTCTTGCAACTCATGTCACAGGGAAAGGCAAGAAGCTGCGCCACGTGCCATGCCACCAATGCGTATGCCATACGATACTCGTCCACACTCTCCGCTTCCACACGCACCACCAGTTTCAGCCCGTCGTACGAAACGCTGCGCCATGCCGCCTTCACCCAAGGAGTGTCCTTCAAGACCTGCAAGAACTCAGACACACGGCCGTTACATTTATCCACATCCAGCATGGCGTCCCCGCTCCACTGCTTCAGATTGGTTTCGGCATGGCTCCCATCGCAACGCCCGGCTATCACCAGCGCGGCCAGTTTTCTCTTTAACTTCTTGGCCTCTGTCTCCCTGCCCGAAGCCTTCAGGCGCTGATACTCTTCTACTTGCACCTTCCAGCGTTCGCCACGCAGAAGCTTCACAAACTCTTCCAATGTCATATCCACGGCATGTTCATCGAACACCGAGAAATAGAAAGAGCATAAATCGGTATAAACCATTCATGTATGAATTTAAATTATCAAAAGGAGGGCATTTCCCTCCACCATGAAAACAAAAGTATATTTCAAACCCATACAATCAAAAGTTAAAATTGTACACTTGCCCAATGTAAAACACTGATTTACAATACCAATTTATGATACAAGTGTACAAATAACCGGGAGACTTCCTTTTAATGTCTTTTCACATTTTGCTCCTTATTTCCTTTCTTTCCTCTTTTTCTTCTCTTTCCGTTCTTTCTTCTTCTTTTCCTCCTTTTTCCGCATAAACTCGTTTATATCAGCCAGTGTATCCTTACACATGTGTTTCAAAACCCTCATTTCCTCATCGGTGTATCCTTCACCGGACAGGCGATATCCGGCCATGATTTTTTCCAACTCTTGAAGGAAGCTCAATCTGCCACTATTTTTCTTATAAATCTTGATTTTTCCACAATGTTAATATCATTTAAAATATAAAAAGCACAAAAGTATAAATAAATACGTCATTCTTGTTAATTTTTTCATTTTTTGCGAACAAATAGCTTGTTATCGTAAAATATTGTCTATATTTGCATCAGAATTTAACGACAAGCTTACCTGGGAATGACACAGGTAACAGCGTAGCGTGCTCAAGAGGCATCATTTCTTTCATTTTTTATAACATCTAACATTACTTTTCCTTCCTCCGAATATGAAAAAATGGCTAGTGGCGTATGTCCGCCTTCACCACGAAAAGAAGACGGCCGAACGGCTGACTGCAATGAATATAGAAAACTTCCTGCCTGTACAAGAAGAAATCCGCCAATGGACTTACCGGAAAAAGAAAATAGAACGGGTGGTTATCCCTATGATGATTTTTGTTCATGTGGATGCGGCGGAACGTTCGCAGGTGCTCACGTTGTCGGCCATCAGCCGGTATATGGTGCTGCATGGCGAACATACTCCGGCGGTGATTCCGGACGAACAGATGGAACGGTTCAAATTTATGCTGGATTATTCGGACGAGGCGGTGGAGATGTGTGCCGCACCATTGGTTCCGGGAGAATTGATACGAGTGGTCAAAGGTCCGCTAAAGGGACTGGAAGGAGAATTGGTGGAAGTGGATGGAAAGGCGAAAGTGGTGGTGAGACTGGATTTGTTGGGATGTGCTGGGGTTGATATGCCGGTGGGGTTTGTGGAGAAGATGAAATAAGGATGGCGGACGCTAGGAAATGTGGAGGGGAATTTGTAACTTTGCGGTAAGAAAGGAGAATAAAGGCATGCGTTTGCAATCTAAAGAAATACAGACCATCATCCAAATAGCCAAAGATATTTATGGTGAAACAGTGCAGGTATATCTCTTCGGTTCCCGTCTGAATGACGAAAAACGCGGAGGAGATATTGATTTATTAGTCCGCAGCACGGGAGAAAAGAAGGGGGTATTGGCACGCATCCGCATGACCGCACGCTTGAAACTGCATTTGGGTGACCAAAAGATTGACGTCATCGGTGACCATGAGGATTCACCGGTAGTACAGGAAGCCTTGAAAAACGGAATACAACTGATATGACAGAAAAGAAAATTCACAGGATTATTCTTTGCTTGAAACGGATGTTACCGTCATTTTGAATGAACTGTTTTCCAAAAGTGCCTTCAAAGGCAACAGACACGCTTGAGGTGTGATACAGGCTATTCTTTCCCGAAACTTTTTTCTATAACATAAACTTCGTAACAAAGTTATCGAGAGGAAGCAAACGCATTTAGAAATTCACCGTTAAATAAGATTTTCTCTACCATCTACTAATTTATAAAAAAGCAGTCGCTCGATCTGTGACCGTGTGAAAAAGAGGTAAGGTTCATATCCTATCTTGGGTCGGAATATAGAATTCCATAAAGAAATAGTTAATATTAAACAAGATTCATTCGTTGGTAAATGAAACCTGACCCATCCTGTAAGAGAAATTTAATTGGAAGAAATTTTCTAAATTCATATTGTTGACTATTAGCTCATTAAAAATAACATTTTTTCTTGAAATCAGAAAGATATCTATTAAACAAATAGAAGAAAAACTTTTAAAATAAACATTCCATCCATCAATGTCTGACAATTTTAACAAAAATCGCTTAGCTAAAAACACCATTTTACTTTATGTACGTATGCTGTTTACGATGTGGTTAAATTTGTATACCACACGTTTAACACTTGCCAATCTTGGTGTAGAGGATATGGGAATCTATGGTGTCGTTGGTAGTATTGTCAGTATGTTCGCTGTTTTCAGTGGTGGAATGGGCAATGCCGTACAACGTTTTCTGACCTATGAAATAGGACGTGATAACGGTGATCCAAATAAAGTATTTTGTTCTTGCTTAAATGTCATATTCTTATTGTCCGGAATCATATTTATACTACTTGAGGTCGGAGGTCTATGGTTTCTACATACCAAAATAAACATACCAGCGGAAAGTATGGATGCAGCCCAATGGGTGTTTCAAATATCAGTACTCACTTGTATAGTCAATCTTATAAGTATTCCTTATAATTCACTAATCGTAGCACATGAAAAAATGAATGCTTTTGCTGCTATCAGTATTCTTCAAGTAATCTTAACATGTGCTTCAGCCTATTGCCTTAGTTACTTTCCTACCGGCCGTTTATTAATCTATGCTATATTGATGGCAACAATAAGCATATTAATAAGAATAGCTTATCAGATATATTGCCATCGCAAATTTCCGGAAGTCCATTACCATATGATTATAGACAAAAACCAAATAATGCAAATTGGCAAATTTGCCGGTATATCCTCTGCTTCCGGTGCTTTGCAGGTTCTTTCGTCACAAGGGTTTATCCTCGTTATCAATCTTACATTCGGGGTGGCTATTAACGCTGTATATACAATTTCAATGCAATTGAAAAACTCAGTTCTGTCATTTGCTCAAAATTTGCAACGTGCCATTGCTCCACAAATAACAAAAACATATGCCAATGGTGAGCTGGATATACATAAAAAGCTTGTCTATGCAGGAAGTAAATTTCAAGTATTTCTTATTTTTTTTATAATGATACCATTTCTTTTTCAAACGGAATATATCATGCACCTCTGGCTAGGTAATGTGCCACCATATGCTGTGACTTATGCACAATGCACCATATTTCTGAGTCTTACCTATGCTTCTTTTGAAACAATACGAACAGCAGTATATGCAACCGGTAATATTACTAAATTTATGATATGGCCCGAAGCTATATATTTATTAGTTTTGCCTATCAGCTACTATGCCGGCATAATAACCAATGATCCTAATGCCCTGATAATAGCAATGGTATTGTATGAAATATTTGTTTGTACAATACGAGTATGGATAGCATCAAAAGTTTCAATCATAAGAA
>ENA-OPNV01001142-OPNV01001142.1-human-gut-metagenome-genome-assembly--contig:-NODE-1142-length-12392-cov-2.455297_pt1 | contig 12392 bp, 7 predicted proteins | sample MGYA00241542_ERZ501781 | MGnify/ENA primary metagenome ERZ501781 (study PRJEB25962, sample SAMEA2042609) | human gut metagenome | biome: human gut; feature: human-associated habitat; material: faeces...
AATATTGTGAACGCATACGACCACATGCATAACCGATTTTATCAGTCGTAGCAATCACGGGTGTCCCGTTGAAGTTAGTACCACTATAAATTGCTACATAAGCATTGTCCGGATATTGTGTGGAAGGAATTACGCCAGCCGTATAAGCACCACTACCACTACCGCCATCAGCTTTAGTGATAAGTTCTTGGTCGGTTACTTTGTCCGGCCATGCCTTAATACCGTACTTACTCATACCCATCGGAATGACAGAAGTATAAATTTTATTATTAGCTTCTACCAATCCTGCCCAAGTAACTTTTTCACCATTACCCAAGAAATTTTCGGCGATCAATGTGCCTTCTTCTTGCGAACCGTCAGTTGCGTCCAGATAATTAAACAACAAAGCCTGAGCTACATTCTGCTCATCGTCTTTCTGACTTGAGTCTCCGGTAGAAACAGTCACCACCTTGTCTCCCCATGTTCCATACGATGTGATACGATTAAAGGTATATGTATATTTTTCTTTCATTTTACCATCTGCTCCCAAATAATAAGAAGCTCCCGTACCGGCACCACCTTTATTATAAACTAAAGCAAATACATAATCCAACCCTTTATATACCCAATACGTACCGCCAATCACTTCGGTACCTTTTCCTTTTGTTGATACTGTTCCTTCATCAAGAGAACTAACTGCCACCAAATAACTTGCTTCACCAACTGTAGCAGCCACTACATAGGCTGTTTCTCCGTCAGTCGAAGGGTTATCCACCGGATTATCAACATCATCGCAAGATGCAACAAACACACCACCACTCAAACAAAAGGCCGCCGCAAACACACACTGCAAAAACTTCTTCTTCATATATTCTTTATTATTGATTTATACTAAAAACTTAATCTTATTATCTACCGAAAAACACTCTGAACTTTCCATAAAATGCACGTCCAGCCTTTTGTAGGCTGAAATTGTCAAACAGTTGCGCATCCGTGAAATTCTGACATTCAAATGATACGTTATAGCGTCCGTTCTTCATTGTATAGGACAAGGATAAATTATGAGAAAACTGTTCCGGCACCATGTTTTTTGAATCTTTATCGCCGATATTCTCCCAATAAAGAGGGAAATCGTGTTGCCAGTAGCTATCATAGCCTATCGTCAGTACATTTCCCTTAATAAACAGGTCATTCCAATGGAAATTAGCATTTATATTGGCGTAACGATAAGGGAGATTCGGCATACGCACCTTGTAATGCATACTTTCCTGCAAAGAGGTGCCTGCCAGGTACTTTTCATAGTCACGGGTATCAATACAATTAAATGTACCGCCTACATCGAACCAGTGCGAGAAGCTATAAAGCAGCGATAAATTATATCCTTTAGTCCTCACATGCCCATGATTCTCATAGTATCCGTAACTTGTTCCCCCCAATACATCCAATCCTCTTTTTATGTAATCTTTCGTATCCCGATATATCAAGCCGGCCTCGGCATACACCCCGTGTTTGCCAAACTGATAATTATAGCTGAAACTCAGATTCAGATTATCACTTTTCTCCGGCTTCAGATTTACTTTACCGGCTTCCAAGTCTTCATCACCAAACAGTTCGTCTGTAGTAGGAAGCCGAAAAGCCTTTTCATAAGAAAGTTTCACCTGAAAATCTTTCCATAAAAAATATGTACCCGCAGCACCGTATCCGAAAGCACTTACCGTATTGGATAAATTTATATAATTACCTATGCCATCCGTATTCTGTGACACCGGACCTTTGTTGTATTGCCGGTAATGCTTGGCAAATGCCGAAATATTCCATTTGTCCGACGGCATCAGGCGATAAGAAAGACCGCTGACATTCTTACGCGTAATTTTAGGAATACTAAAATCCGTAAATTTGGAAGAAGCACCTATGATAGAGCGGCTTGTACGTTCAAAATCACTTACCACATGGCTAAAAGTAAACGTATGCGCCTCTCCGATATGATAATTCATCCTCAGCGTTCCATTCCAGTTCTTGTTTTTAGATTCACTATTCTGATAAGACTGTTCTCCCCGGCTACCCCTTTCGTAAAACTCACCACGCCAGTTGTAAGCCCGTGAAGCGGTATCGACATTATTAGTGAGGTTATGGTTATAATTGGCAGTCAGCAGTAAATCCAAATTCTTCACGAATAAGTTCTTTTTGTAGTATTCCAACGAAGGGGCCAATGAATGTCCTTTGCGGAATTTTTCACCGAACACGACATCTTGATAAACACCAGTTTGTATCTCTTTATAGAAATAGGAATAATTGAAGCTCAGAGCCAATCTGTCCGCCCATTTTTTTCCAACCACACCGATTTTTCCAATCACAGCTTCATTATGGTATTGGTCATTGAAGCGTTTCAGATGGTAAATCTTACTTTTGTCGAGTGGCGGAAAACGCACACTTCCATCTTCTCTGATTTCAAAGTCACGTACATACGTATCTACATAATAATCATTATCCGAAAAGTTCTGAAAAGCGTTCACTTCATACATAAAACCATTCTTGAATATTTGTCCGAAACGTACGTATGACTTATGAGTGTTAAATGAACCGTAAGAATAAGAAGCATCCAGAAACCACTTCCCGGGTTGTTTGTTAGTGACAATATTAATCACTCCCCCGATAGCATCCGTACCGAATCCTACGGGAACCACACCTTTGTACACCTCTATGCGATCTGCATAATTAATAGGAACATTATTCAAATCGAATGCAGCACCGGCCCCTTCTTGCGGTATTCCGTCAATAAAGATTTTCACATGCCGCCCGCTAAAACCGTCAATATACAACTGCATATCCGATCCTACTCCGCCTGACTCACGGAGTTTTACCCCCGGCACCTTAGTCAGTGCGCCGGCTAAAGTCTGTGTACTGTTATGCAACTTCTTCGCGTCAACGGCTACCGCATTAAAGGCTGACTTATTTACCCGGCCAACTCCGGAAGTTGTTACTACGACCTCTCCCAACTCTTTCACTTTCGGTGCAATGGTGACATTGACCTGTATCCTTTCTCCTTTAGCTAATTTAACCTTCTTTTCTACTGTTTGATAACCTACAGCCGAAACGACAAGTATATATTCACCTTCCACAGTTTTCAAGTGATAAATTCCCTTTTCGTCCGTATAACTGCCATAGTTCGTTCCTTTCAGATAGACCGTCGCAAAATCTACGACCTCCTTTTCTGTAGATATCACTCTGCCCGAAATCATACTAGTATAATGACGCTCGTGCTGTGAATATGCTGATACAGAAAATAAGAATACTAGAAAAACCAAAAAACATTTATTAATCATCTCCTTTTTACTTTATACCTATTCATTTACTTTAAAAGCGATGCAAAGGTAAGCAGAAACAGGAGTGCAAAACAATCCCTATCTATTGGTAAAAATTAGACAACAAAAACTAAACATATAGATATACACAATACCTATATATAAGTAATTACTAGATAAATTAAATAAAAAGAGAAAAAAATCCTACTCCAACCATTGCGCCAGCAAACGCTCCGTTATTTCCCACAACTGCTCTTTCTGTACATGGTTCACATACTTATCGGATAAGCTTTTCCGGTGATTATTGACATAGAGTTGCCCTGTCACACCGGCTTCTTTTTTGTCCAGCAACAGACCAATTGCCGTAGAAGCTCCTTTCTTCGGCTTACGAATAAAAGGACGGAAGAATATATCTGTCAGAGGGTCGAACCACTTATGCATCGTGATGATATCAGTAGAGACAATTCCCGGATCGGCAGCATTGACAGTGATTCCTTTCTCCCGAAGTTGTTCGGATAGTTCGAAAGTAAATAATAACAAAGCCAATTTTGTGTTACTATAAACAGGTATTCTCCAAAAGTTTCCCGTTTTCCCCCTGTGAAAGAAATCAGGAAAATCAAGACGGCCGATTGCATACGTACACGAAACCATATTTACAATACGTGCTCCGGATGCCATAGTCGGAACTAATTTACGAGTCAGCAGGTAAGGACCAACATAATTTACACTGACCGTCCGTTCAAATCCATCGTTCGTAATAGAAAATCCGGTTTCCATTGTCCCGGCATTATTCATCAACAAGGAAATGGAAAGTTTACGTTCCAAAATCCGATCAGTAAAAGAGGCTACGGAGTGCATCGAAGACAGATCAATAGCGAGTACTTCCAAATTCGGATTTCCGGTTTCTTTCATTAAACGTTGGCACACGTTTTCCGCTTTTTGCGGGTTATAACAAGCCATTATGACATGATAGCCGGCTGTGGCCACGGCACGGGTTATCTCCGTTCCCATGCCTCCGTCAGCTCCGGTAATGATCGCCCATTTCACTTCATTCATTGTTTTTCCAATTTTTCAATCTCCTTTTGCAGACAAGGAGGCAGTTCTTCATTCAAATGTTTATGACAAGCCATTTCGATCGTGTACATACGGCCAATGCAATAATTGCTATGCCCGCAATTACAACGTGCACGGTCTTCACGTGCCATACGGTTCACAAATCCCGGTTCATTCAGCAGGGCACGTGCCATTTGAACAGCATCAAAGCCGGCATCCAGCACTTCATCAATTTTCTCACGAGAAACAAGGCCGCCTACATAAATTAACGGAGCACCCGGAAGGGCCTCACGGAACTTCAGCGCATCTTCGAGAAAATATGCCTCTTTGAAAGGAACAGTCGGAATCATCCATTTTCCGAACATCCGAATGCCATATTTCAGCCACCAGCAATTCATATAATGAGTCATAGAATGAATAGGCATCTGACCACGCATCACATACATAGGAGCCTTACTTACAAAACCTCCACTTAGTACCAATGCATGAGCTCCTGATTGCTCCAGGCGTTTTGCCACCTGCATAGTCTCATCCATTTCCATTCCACCACGAAAACCGTCGCGCATATTCATTTTCACAAGAACCGCCATATCGCTACCGGCAGCTTTCATCACTTCTTTCATCACTATATCCATAAAACGCATCCGGTTTTCCAACGAACCTCCGTATTCATCCTTCCGGTGATTCGTGTAAGGGGAAAGGAACTGGCTAATCAGATATCCATGTCCGGCGTGAACCTCAACAGCGTCGAAACCAGCTTCTCTAGCCAGATTGACAGCCTTTCCATAAGCACGCGCCATTTCAGGAAGTTCTTCTTTCCTCATTCCGCGCACAAAGGTCGGAGAGTAAAGATTGAAACCGGAAGAAGCAGAGATAGGAGTTACTCCACAAATGTTCTTGTGGGACATATTACCACAATGACCGATTTGTATACCTGCTGCGGCACCCTCATCGTGTATGGCGTCGGTCACTTCGCGTAAACCGGGAATTATGGAAGGTCGTAACCATAATTGGCGGTCAAAAGAAAGCCCGCTTTGTGTCACGGCAGCATAAGCAACCGTCGTCATGCCAACCCCGCCTGCGGCTACCGAACGGTGATAATCCAACAACATTTGTGAAGGGGCGTTTCCCGGACACATACTTTCAAAAGCTGCCGAACGAATGGTCCGGTTGCGAAGTGTCAAAGGTCCAAAAGTGACCGGGGTAAATAACTTTGATTTCATAGTAGTATGATATATTTTGTCAAAAGATAGCCTTAATACAGAAAAGGGAATACCCGTTTCCTATTTCCCACCTCATCACCGAATTCCTCGCGGTAACGGTGCCAGATTGCGTTGGCACGCGGGACAAGGTTAGCGATCGTCCACCAAAGAAACACAAGTCCGGAAAGTGAACAAGTGAGTATCGCCCAGCCTGCCCACTCTACTATTTCGCCGAAGTAATTGGCGGAAGTAACGTAGCGGTACATCCCTTTTTGAGGCAGATAATGGCGGGTATCTCCCGGCTTTCGCAAATGCCGGATGATATAATCCGAGTGCCAGTTCACCAGCATACCAGTAAAAAAAAGCAGAGTTCCGAGAATAAACCATGGTGACATAAACCAATCAATGCCGTACATTCCTTCAGGCGCAAGATGAAATATCCATTGTCCTTGCATATATCCGTTCAACAAATTAAAAAGAATGCCCATTGACATAATAGCTAACGGCATTTTACTCTTTCCGGTCAGCAATAAAGGAAAAACGAATGCACGCTGGAAATAATGAATCTGGAAGAATATGAAGAACATCAGTATGACGGGATCAAAACGGCGTTCCGAATGCACCCACATCCAACACATAACTAAAAATACAGGGGCCTCCATTAATATCCAAGCCAACTTATTGGAAATAGCCACACCCCACGAAGCGGTACGAAAAATACCATATCCGGCTTTCACAAAGTAAAGGGCAATAAAAACAATCAGAGCGATCAGGCTCATTATGCCCAAAAACAGATTAAATGCATTCATAGTCATACAGATATTCTTTTACAATGTGCAAAAGTAACAAAAAAGAGGAAAATTGCAATGCAAAACTCCTTAAATAAAAACTCGATGACACACAGAAAGTTTTCTCTAAAAAACACTTATCCCCAGGCATACCTCCGGAAATGATCGGAATATACACCTGGGGACTACACTTATCTATTCAATAAAAGGATTGTTTCCTGTCAGCGTTTCTTTATTGGGATATAAGCCAGATCATCAAGCACGTTCTTATAAGCCGGACGGATAATACGTTTGCCTTCGAAGTTCAATTCTTCATTGCGGTGGGCACACCAGCCTACGATACGTGCCATTGCAAACAAAGGAGTGAAGATTTCCTGCGGCAATCCGATCATTTCATACACAAAGCCCGAATAGAAGTCAATGTTGCTCGATACTGTCTTGCCGTTATTCTTGATGCGTCCGAAAGTCGCGATCGCCCGTTCTTCCAAAAGTTCGAGGAAGGCAAACTCACGTTCCTTGCCTTTTTCACGTGCCAGATCACGTGCCAATTCTTTTAGTAAAAGTGCACGCGGGTCGGAAATCGTGTAAACGGCATGACCAATACCATAAATCAATCCGGTCTTATTATAAACCTCTTTATTCAGCATACGAGTAAAGTAGGTGTCAATCTCATCAACATTTGTCCAGTCCTTGATGTTCTCCTGCAAATGATGGAACATATCAGCAACCTGAATATTGGCACCTCCGTGAAGCGGGCCTTTCAGAGAACCGATACCTGCGGCAATGGCCGAGTAAGTATCTGTTCCGGTAGAAGAAGTGACACGGACAGTAAAAGTCGAGTTATTACCACCACCGTGTTCTGCCTGAAGAATCAGAAGCAGGTCAAGAGTACGTGCATCCAGTTCGGTATAGTCTTTTTTCAGCATATACAGGAAGTTTTCAGCGATAGAGAGTTTCTCCTGCGGATGTCGGATATGCAGCGAACGTCCGAAAGTAGCATGACGCAGCATATTATAAGCATAAGCAATAATGGTAGGGAATTTTGAAATAAGGTCGATACTTTGACGCATCAGGTTATCACGGGAAGTGTCGTCCGCATCCGGATCGAAGCGATACATTTCGAGTACGCTGCGTGCAAGGATGTTCATAATGTTGTTACCTTCCAACTCGATGATATTCATCTTCGTTTTCTGCTCCAGTGCCATATTATCATTAATCAGTTCGCAGAATGAAGCTAGTTCCTCCTTGTCCGGCAGACGACCGGAAAGTAACAGGTACGCCACTTCCTCAAAACCGAAACGTTTCTCTTTGATGATTGCATGAGAAATATCTTCCACATCATAACCGCGATAGAACAGTTTGCCGGGAATCGGTTTCAGTCCGCCGCCCGGAATACGTTCGTAGCCTACTACATTACCAATTCTGGTCAGACCTACCAGTACACCTGTGCCATCTTCATTACGTAGCCCGCGTTTCACGTCGAACTTGGGGAACAATGCTGTGTCAATCCGGGTAGCTTCCTTCATTTCTTCGGACAGCTTGTAAATCAGGTACTCTTTCTTCATATTCGTATGTTTTTAATCATTATTCTTATTTTTCGATTCTTTCCACTATTTCACGGGTGAAATCTGTGGTTGAGAGAGAGGTTCCATTCGGCATAAAACGGGCAAGATCATGAGTGGCACGGGCTTCCAGAAAACTATTTTCAAGAGCTTTTTCGATAAGAGCGGCAGCTTCCGTCCAACCGAAATATCCGAGCATCATCACTGCCGAAAGAATGATCGAACAAGGATTCACAACGTTTTTACCTGCAATGTTAGGAGCAGTCCCATGCGTTGCCTCAAAGATAGCATGGCCGGTTTTATAATTGATATTTGCTCCCGGAGCAATGCCTATGCCACCTACCATTGCAGCCAACTGGTCAGAAACATAATCTCCGTTCAGGTTCAAAGTGGCTATTACCGAATATTCTTCGGGAATGAGCAGTGTATTTTGCAAAAATGCGTCGGCAATGCAGTCCTTTATCACTAGCCTGCCGTCCGCCAAAGCGTCACCAAACTCACGTTGCGCCAACTCATAACCCCACTTTTTAAATCCTCCTTCAGTATATTTCATAATGTTTCCCTTATGTACCAATGTCACGGAAGGCAGATGATGATCGAGCGCATATTGACATGCAGCACGCACAAGACGTTCCGTACCTTCGCGTGAAACAGGTTTCACACCGAAAGAAGACGTTTCGGGAAAACGGACTTTCGTCACACCCATTTCATCTTTCAAAAACTTATAAAACTTCTTTGCCTCCGGAGTACCTGCTTCCCACTCAATACCTGCATAAATATCTTCCGTATTCTCACGAAACACACACATATTTACCTTCTCGGGAGCTTTCACCGGAGACTGTACTCCCTGATACCAACGAACAGGACGAAGGCAGACATATAAATCAAGTGTCTGCCGCAAAGCAACATTCAACGAACGGATTCCACCGCCAACAGGTGTAGTTAACGGACCTTTGATTCCTACCAGATATTCCTGAAATGCCTGCATCGTTTCTTCCGGAAGCCACGAACCTGTTTCATTGAAAGCACGTTCTCCAGCCGGCACTTCCAGCCATTCAATATGACGTTTACCCCCATAAGCTTTCCGAACGGCTGCATCTACTATAATCTGCATGGAAGGAGTCACCTCAGCCCCTACCCCGTCTCCTGTAATGTAAGGTACGGTAGGCACATCAGGCACTAATAGCGTACTATCTTTTTGTATGGTTATTTTGCTCATTTCTTTTTTCTTTATAAATAACAGTTTTAAAAAGATTTACTTCAATTTTATCTCGCATTCAAGGCGGAACCAGCACGGAACCAGCCTATCTGTTGTTCGTTGTATGTATGTTGCACTTCAAAACTTTCTTTTGTTCCGTCTTCGTGGTGAAGAACGACTGTCAGATTATGTCCCGGCATAAAGTCTACCAAACCAGTGACGGAAAGCACATCGTGTTCCTGAATTTTATCATAATCCGCCTTGTCAACAAAAGTAATGGCAAGCATTCCTTGCTTCTTCAGATTCGTTTCGTGAATACGGGCGAAACTCTTGGCTAGGATCACACGGACATTCAGAAAGCGCGGCTCCATCGCTGCGTGTTCACGACTGGAACCTTCTCCATAGTTTTCTTCAGCGACTACAATAGAAGAAATCCCTTCGGACTTATACATCTTTGCCGTTCCGGAGACTGTTCCATAAGTATTTGTAGAACGGTTCCAGACCTTGTTCGTTTCGCCATTGAAGACATTGACAGCTCCCATTAACATATTATCCGAGATATTTTCCAAATGACCACGGAAACGGAGCCATGGTCCCGCCATAGAAATATGGTCGGTTGTACATTTACCTTGGGCTTTTATCAACAGAGGCATATTAAGCAAATCAGTCCCGTCCCAAGCGGGAAAAGGTGTTAAAAGTTGCAGGCGCTGTGAGTCCGACTTCACCTTGATTTCCGTTTTAGCTCCACCCGGCGCGATATATCCGACATTACCCGGCGTAAATCCTCTCATCGGGAGTTCGTCTCCCACAGGTTCGGATAGTTTCACTTTCTCACCGTCATGATTGACTAATCTGTCCTTCAAAGGGTTGAAACAGAGGTCGCCGGCAATAGTCAGTGCCATTGTCAATTCAGGAGAAGCAACAAAGGCATAAGTATTCGGATTACCATCCGCACGCTTGGCAAAGTTACGGTTAAAGGAAGTCACGATTGAATTTTTCCGTGTCGGGTCATCGGTATGACGTTTCCACTGACCAATGCAAGGACCACAGGCATTTGCCATAATCGTTGCACCGATCTGTTCAAAAGTCTCAATCATTCCGTCTCTTTCGGCGGTAGCGCGAATCTGTTCTGAGCCCGGATTTACAATCAACGGAGAAGCAACACTCAGGTTCTTTTCCGCTACCTGTTTTGCCAAAGAAGCAGCACGACTCAAATCCTGATAAGAGGAGTTAGTACACGAACCAATCAGTCCGACTTCCATTTTACGAGGATAACCGTTCAACAATACTTTTTCCGCAAACTCGGAGATAGGAGTAGCCGCATCCGGCGTGAAAGGTCCATTAATATAAGGTTCAAGTTCGGACAAGTCGATTTCAATGACACGGTCGTAATATTTTAAAGGTTCATCCGTCACAACTTCGTCGGCACGGAGATCAGCTTCCACAGACTCTGCCAAATCGACAATACGATCTCTTCCGGTAGCTCGTAAATAAGTCACCATACGCCCGTCGAAAGGGAAAAGTGAAGTAGTAGCTCCTACTTCCGCTCCCATATTACAGATAGTAGCTTTTCCGGTAGCGGAAAGTGATTCGGTTCCCGGACCGAAATATTCAATGATTGCATTAGTGCCTCCCTTTACGGTCAATATTCCTGCCAGCTTCAAAATAACATCTTTCGGAGATGTCCAGCCGCTTAGTTTTCCGGTCAAATGAACACCTATAATTTTCGGCATTTTCAATTCCCACTCCATACCTGTCATTACGTCTACGGCGTCTGCACCGCCTACACCGATAGCCACCATACCCAAACCACCGGCATTAGGTGTATGTGAGTCTGTTCCTACCATCATGCCGCCAGGAAAAGCATAGTTCTCGAGTACTACCTGGTGAATGATACCCGCTCCCGGTTTCCAAAAACCAATGCCATAACGGGAGGATACGTCGCGGAGGAAATCATACACTTCTTCGTTTGTTTTAGTCGCAGTAAGTATATCCTCTTTTGCGCCCTTATAAGCCTGTATCAAGTGGTCACAGTGTACGGTAGAAGGCACAGCCACCTTTTCCTTGCCCGCATTCATAAATTGGAGCAAAGCCATTTGGGCAGTTGCATCCTGCATAGCCACGCGGTCAGGACGAAAGTTTACGTAGTCTTCTCCTCTCTTGTAGTCTTTCACATCGGCGGCATCATAAAGATGCGCATACAGAATTTTCTCGGCTAACGTCAGGGGGCGTTTCAAGATCCTCCGCACATGTTCTACTTTCCCTTTATAGGCTCTGTAGAATGCTTCTAGCATAGTCATATCATATACCATATTACTTTTTGTTTTTTTAGTCTATCTATTAAAATAACGAACGGGGTTCGAGGATTGTTTAACAAAATGAAATATTTTTTCTATCCAAAAAGAAGATTCGTTACCTTTGCACCTATTATGAATAATAATTCGAAAAGCCCGGTCTCCGACCTTCAGTACCAGCAACTCCTGCTACGCATGGAGTATGAATACGAGAAAGAGGAATTCAAGCGACAAACCGAAACAATGGGTATTGCCCGTAAAGTGAAACGCGGTCTGTGCTGGTATCCCGTCTCTCCCGGTCGAAGCTACTACAATTCTCTGAATCAACTTGTAATAGATATTACACGGACCGAAAATAAAGAGATAGAACACTCTTTCGAGTTTGGTCGCCCCGTCTGTTTTTTCCACCAGTCTTTCGATGGAAAAGTGAAATATATGAATTTTATTGCTACCGTCAGTTACGCAGACGAAGAAAGAATGGTAGTGGTTTTACCCGGTGCAGGGGCAGTTATAGAGTTACAAGCGGACAGTTCATTAGGTATACAACTTTATTTTGATGAAACATCCTACCGGACAATGTTCGAAGCATTAGAAGATGCAATCCGAGCCAAAGGTAACCGCCTCTCAGAACTGCGTGATATCTTGCTGGGAACGCAAAATCCCGGATTCCGTGAATTATACCCTGTCCGTTTTCCATGGCTGAACAGTACACAGGAGACAGCCGTCAACAAAGTATTATGCACGCGTGATGTCGCCATTGTCCACGGCCCTCCGGGAACAGGAAAAACATTGCTTCTCTATGATATCGCCATGAAACTGTCCAGGCGTCAGCAGATATGCATGATTCACTGTGGCAATGCCGGAAAAGAATGGAAAATACTGCATAAACGTTTACAACGTATTGCTTTTCTTTCGGACAATCAGCTGACCGAAAATACAGAGCTGAAACATTACAGTGCAGTTCTGGTAGACGAAGCACATTTGCTTTCTTCAGAAAAACTGCAGATTCTGTTA
>ENA-OPNV01001164-OPNV01001164.1-human-gut-metagenome-genome-assembly--contig:-NODE-1164-length-12227-cov-1.720588_pt1 | contig 12227 bp, 10 predicted proteins | sample MGYA00241542_ERZ501781 | MGnify/ENA primary metagenome ERZ501781 (study PRJEB25962, sample SAMEA2042609) | human gut metagenome | biome: human gut; feature: human-associated habitat; material: faeces...
CCAGTCCATCAGCTCATCAAAAGAAGCACCCTCCGGTGGAAGTATATTTCCCACAGAACGGTTATGCACGCAGGTATCATTCTCTACAGGAAGAGGCATAGCCTTGCTGGTCATTTCAAATAATTCCTGCCCCATTCTGGCGCCAAGCACTGCAATATGGGACTTTGTGATTTTCTCCTGTGCATGGAAAGCAGCCCGGAATTTTCCGGCATCAAACTCTGTGCCTTTGTACTGTGCATAAGCCTTCGCCAGCCCTTTTAACTGTACAGCCATACGCTCTCTGCTGCAGGCACTGTCACAGTGAAGCACATCCAAAATATAGAGAAAATCCAGTTTGCCGCTTTCAAGCAGAATGTCATAGACACTCCGGATAGTATCACAGCAGCTCACCAGGACAAGTTCCTTGATTTTTCCCTCCATGACTCCTTCCAGAAGTGTTTTTCCAAAACCGCAGATATTGGGATGTGAAACCTGATCGGCCAGGTCAAATCCCTCCGGCATATGATTAAAGTTCTCACATTCCCCGCCAAGAGATTCCAGAAGTTCAATTGGGGTATATTTACAGACATAATATGTTTTATTCATCGTGCGATTCCTCCTGTCTGTCCGTATTTTCATCCGTTTCTGTATTCAGCATCTCTAAGAATGCCCCGAGTCTGGTAGATGTCTGCCCTTCTCCGCCATGACTTCTGTCGCATCCATCGCCGTCCAGGATCAGAAGCGGGATTCCCTGTTCTTCGAATTTGCGCTTGGCAAGCTGTGCTGCTCCAAGGGTATGCTTACATCCCCAGTGTCCGAACCAAACAACACCGTCTGCTCCTGTCTCCTTTGCATGACAGATTCCTGCTTCGATTCTTCTGATCGCACTTCCATTTAATGCATGATACACCATACGTCTCGCCATCGCTTCATAAGGCTTCTCCGGATCAAAATCCGGCTCACAGACACGGCTCAGTTCACATCCAACGATCTGCGCTTTTTCCTGAAAGCAAAGTTCATTCTTCACCGCATCTGACCAGAACGGAATGGTGTGCATCCAGTAAATCTTCTTTCCCTTTTTTGCCGGGGCCTTCTTCACATCGTTCAGGAGACGGTCCACATACGTTTCCTCTTCTTCTGTTCCCAACAGCAGATTATTTGTCATACCTGCATAGAGTGGCGTAACAAGGTCTGCAGGAATATATCTGTCCGCACTTTCCTTTTCATACTGTGCGAATTTTTCCAGCGTCCGCTTGCTTCTTCTCAGTCGTTCTGTTAATGTCTCATCTGTAATCTTTTTGCCTGTGCATTCTTCTATAAAGTCTTTCAGTTTACGAAGTTGGTCTGCCACATACTGTACATTGTCTTCGTTCTGCTGCATCGGCACATCGATAGCAAAGATCGGTACATCATACATCTTTGCCAGCTTCTTAAATGTCAGAAGGTTTGCATCACAGGTCAGATTCGTGTATACAATACACTTTGGTTTCGGAAGTACTTTCTTCTGCGCCGCTCCGATAAATGTCTTGTGATAACTGCACAGTGTCTCTGCAATTCCCTGATTCTCTGCCTGCTGCAGAAATGCCCTCTCTGCTTTGCTTGCAGAAAGATAGCAGGAAAATCCTTCTACATTGTATGGATGTAATCCTGCTTCCTGTAAAATTTCACAAGGAGTAAAGATACTGACAATTGCACTTTCTTCCGGACGTTCCAGCGGTCTTATCATCGTATCCATCATAAGCCTTGCCAGATACTGCTCTGCCGGCATCAGTCTTTTGTCCGGTGCGAACCGGAACTTCAGATTCTGTGCCTTCCATCCGGTCTTCAAAAGCCATCTTGCTCTGCCCGGATTTTCATTACTCCATTTTTCTATATAGTTTCCATATGTTTCTATGATCTTCATGTTCTCATCCTCGTCTTGCCCTGTTGTCTGTTTCCATTTTTCTTCCTTATTTAAGTATAAAAAAACATTTAACATCATACTCTTCTTTTTTATAAAATGCAAATATACAGCAGTGATTTTCCACAAATCTGCTGCTGCATATAGATATCATCGTATCATTACAATACAAGTAATAACACGAATCCGACTATTCCAATCATTGAAAATACTTTTCCTTCTGTTGCCCCCGGTGCATGATAGACGATCCTCACTTCATGCTTCCCACTTCCGATCTCACATCCAAGAAATGCTGTATTTACCTTTTGTATCTTCGTCTCTTTTCCATCGATGTACATCTTAAAATGTGTGTCATACGGGATGGATGTAATGAACCAGCCATCATTCTTTACCTGTATCGTTCCCTGTATCACATTATCTTTCGTCAGCTTTTTATCCACCTGAACTTCTGACTGATATAACGTTTTTGACCGTTCCGGCAGACTGCCAAGATATGCCTGTACATGGCTTAATTGATATTTTCCTTTGCCAAATGTTACAGAAATAGTATCTTCTCCATCCTTTAACGGCACTGCATAGATAAATGTTTTATTTTCATTATAATATACATGATCTTTTGCGCTTAGTTTATTACGGATTCCGTTGATCCAGACTGCCACGTCCTTATTCGGACGTGCATTGTCCACACGGAAGCTCAGGAAAAGAATCTGTCTCTGCCCCTCTTGTTGTGTCGTTTCCTGCTGCACCTGTCGAATGGAAAATGTTATCTTTTTTATCTTCTTCGCATGGATCTTCCAGCCATCTTCTTTTTCATGGATCCACGTTCCGACTTTTCTTTCATTTCCGTTTTTCTTCCCTATATCTGTGGTTCTATTGCCGGCTCCATTTTGCGCTTTATGATTGTCGGCCATTTTCAGACTAACAGGCGTATAAGCTGTCATTATGTTCTGATCTGAAGATTCCGTATGTTCTCCAACAACTGCATATTCCAGAAATGCCGTCTGATTATATGGAAATGCAAGTTTGTTATATTCTTTTTCCGTCATCACACGATCTGTTGCATACATGACCGGTGCCGCGTCATTATTCTGATATATGCCGGTTTTTTCACATTTCTTAACCAGAGCATATCCCGTTACATCAGAATCTGATACGATATAGCGTACTCCCATCATCCGGCAAAATACCGGATTCTTCGATACCGACTGCATCATCACATTCCGAAACGGTTCTTCCAGTCCGAATGTCTTCTGACGAAATGTCTGATATTCAGAATTGTATGCCGATGAATAGATTGAAGTAATATTCTGCCCCGCATCCCAGATCCGGTTTAAATCCGCTGCATTTTCATCGTCATTGCCCATCTGTTCTGTGCGGTAATATCCACCATCATTTTTCAAAGCTTCTTTTACCGCCTGTTCATTATGTTCTCCTGCAACATCCCGGTACAGTTTGTGACTGACATACCGGTCCGGCTCCATCTGATAAAAGGTATTCATCGTGACCGCCAGACATAGCACCGACGGCAGTGCCAGCATCAGAATCTCTTTTGTCTCTTTGCAGTGGCTCTTCACTGCACAATAAAGCACATAACATATCAGGAACAGAACACTTTCTGCAAGTAATGCCTTCCATACGTTTTCCTCTATTCCTTTAGATGTAAACTGGTTTCTTGCTATATAAACAAATACCGTTGTAATGATATACGGAACCATTCCTGCAATAAGAGACAATTTCTCTTTCCTGCATTTTTCCAGATAAATAGCAATCAGATAACACAACAATGGCAGAAATGGAATGAATACCTTATCTCTGATATACAGTCCGCCATTCAATAAGTAAGCAAATACCGGAATGACAAGCACGATCACACATCCATATGCGAGCACTCTCTCATATACTTTCCGGTACAGAAGTCCTGTGATCAAAACGGTGATCACAAGTGTTGTAAGTCCGATTCCATAGATGCTGTAAGCGAATCGTTCTACCGTGATCTGCGGAACGAAAAGGGTAGTAAGCGATGTATTCTGCCCTTTACTTCTACCACCCGCCAGTGCAAGTACCGTTGGTACCAGGAAGAAACTACTCATAAGTACTGCCAGAATCATTGGACGAACAAAACACAGTCCATCCACTAAAAAGCCTCTGACCGTGACTCTGCATCCTTCTCTTTGTTCAAAATACCGGTGCAGTCCATAAAGAACCAGTACCAGCATTCCGCCAATACTGAAATAGAAACTGGTCATGATCATCAGAAATACACTGACTGTAAAAAGACCGCTTTTTTCTTTTTCAAAATACCGGTCCACACCTATAAGTGCCAGACATAAGAACGGCATATAATCTACGAACATGATCTGACCGCTGTACTGTCCGATCATCGGGCCCGCCAGCAGGAACATCAGCGATATGATAAAAGCAACGCCTGTATCCATCTTTCTGCTTTTCAGCCAGTAATAAAAAAGCAGTACCGAAACCGTCAGACCTGTTATGCTGATCACCATGATGTAATCTGACATTTTCACAAATGGGAGCAGATATGACGGCAGAATCAATGGACTGTATAGTCCGTAATAAGCAAAATGATAAATGTTCTGACCTCCGCCCAGATTCGGCGCAAATTCCGGAAATATCTTTCCCGTTGCATAAAACTGCTGCCGGAAATAATCCGGCAGCACACTATGCTGACTGAGCCAGTCTACTTTTGCTCCAAAGATTCCATGTCTTCCCACAAACCACCAGCAGAAAAAAAATGTAAATCCGGCAAGTATCAGGTATGGAATGCATTTCTTATATGAAGTATATTTCTTATACAGAGTGCACTTCTTTTCCTTTCCCATAACTCTTCCTCCGCATGTTCTGTGATAATGGCATCATCATAATCCTCTGTTCTTCTTTACTGGAATCCTTTAACAGGTATACCGGACGGTTCTTTACTTCCAGATATGTCTTGGCAAGATACTGTCCCAGAATTCCGGTACACAGAAGCTGTACACCGCCCACACCGAACAGGATACAGACCAGCGACGGCCATCCGGCCACCGGGTCTCCCCAGATCAGTGTACGAACTACGATTGCAACGATCATCAGGAATGATAATCCGCAAAACAGAACTCCCATATACGATGCGATCGACAATGGCACCACAGAAAATCCCGTAATCCCCTCCAGAGAATAAATGAATAATTTCTTTACATTCCATTTTGTTTCTCCGGCAGATCTTTCGATATTCTCATATTCCAGCCATTTCGTACGGAAACCGACCCAGCCGAAGATTCCTTTTGAAAATCGGTTGTATTCACTCATCTCCAGAACCGCATCTACCATCTTACGGTTCATCAGACGGTAATCTCTGGCACCGCTTACGATCTCTGTCTTCGATATCTTATTGATCACATTATAAAATTCTTTGGATAAAAATGACCGGATCTTTGGTTCTCCCTTTCTGGTTGAACGTCTGGTTGCCACACTGTCATATGGTTCTTCTTTCAGAATTCTGTACATCTCCGGCAGAAGTGACGGCGGATCCTGCAGATCCACATCCATAATTGCCGCATAATTACCGCCTGCATTCTGAAGTCCTGCATAAATAGCCGCTTCTTTTCCAAAGTTTCTGGAAAAGGAAAGATACTGGCATCTTCCGTCCTTTCTGTGTAATTCTTTCATAACCTTATATGTTCTATCGGATGATCCGTCATCTACAAATATCAATTCGAAATCGGTCTGTTTCTTCATGGTGTCCATAACTTTTTTCATTTCGGTATAATAGATCGGCAATGCTTCTTCTTCATTGAAACACGGAATGATAATACTGATCTTGTCCATAACTATAAGCCTCCTTACCTATTTCTTGAAGTTATTGTAGGCTTGATTTCTTAAAGACATACGCAAATAATTCTTAAGATTTCTTAAAAAACTTCTATATTTTTCCAAAACTATGTTGTGTAAAACAAGGACGAACCAGAAAAGATATTATGTCCCTGTTCTTGTCATGCTATATAGTTTTAAAAAGGCGGATTCCGTGTGCTGGGCCTGGAATCCGCTTTTTCTGCTATATTCTATCTTTTTACTTCTTATTTCATAACCTGTCTGTAGTTTCTCAATTAAAATATGAGCTCTATCTTCGTTCCTTCGCCCAGTTTACTGTCTACATGGATCTTGGCTCCGTGAAGCATGGCTCCGTGTTTTACGATTGACAGTCCAAGGCCGGTTCCGCCGGTTTCTTTGGAATGGCTTTTATCTACACGATAGAAACGTTCGAAGATACGATCCGTTTCATTTTCCGGTATTCCGATTCCAGTATCTGTGACACAGATTTTCTTGCCCTGCAGGGTATTGCCTACCCAGACGGTTAACTTTCCGCCTTCTTTGTTATACTTGATCGCATTTTCACAGATATTGTAGATCATCTCATCCAGGATCTGGCGGATTCCCACGTATTCTACCGGCTCTCCCGTCACCTCTACATGTACTTTTCTCTTCGCTGCCTGTGGCGAAAGTCTGGTCAGGATCTCTCTTGTCAACTTATAAAGATCTACTTCTTCTTTTTCCAGCTCTACATTGCCCTCATCCAGTTTGGATAGCTTGATAATATCTTCTACCAGCGTGATCAGGCGGCTTGCTTCATTATAAATACGTTCTGCAAACCCCGTCATATCTTCCGGTTTTACCAATCCATTTTTCATGATCTCCGCATAACCTGAAATAGATGTAAGCGGAGTCTTTAATTCATGCGACACGTTTGCCGAGAATTCTTTTCTCATATTGGCAACCGCATCTTTTTCTTTATTCTGCTTATCGATACTCTGTAAAAGTGGTGTTAATTCTTCGTACACGTCATTCTCCAATGGATTCTCAAGATCCAGTCTGTTGATCGGACGGATCAGTCTCGTTACCTGCCATTTTACAAGTGCACTTGCAAATGCAAGCATGATCACTGCGATCAGTCCCATCACCGGAAATACTTTCATCGCTGTCCGGAATGCGGTATCTACCGTCTTTGATACACGCAGGATATCTCCATTTTCCAATTTCACTGCATAATAGAACATCTCTTTATTCAGCGTATTGGACTCTCGAATGTCCTGTCCGCTTCCTGTTTTTAATGCTTCTTTTACTTCCGGACGGTTCTTATGATTCTGAAACGTTACTTCATCTTCTTTGGAATCATATTTTACATTTCCGTCTGAATCGATCAGTGTAATTCTTGTATCCTTATGCACCTTATCCATTATCTTCAGATAAGATTCTCCGGAGGTATCGATTGCTACATTGATATAATCCGCCTCCTGTCTGACTTCGCCTTCCATGATATGGATCGTCTGGCGATATACGACCAGTGTAGTGATCGCATAGGCTATGATCAATGTCAGCGCAATCACAAGGATCATACTGCTCTGGATCTTTTTTCTCATACTTTGTTTCATATTATTACCTACTCATACGGTATCCGACTCCCCGGACCGTCTCAATCTGTTCACCTGCATCTCCGAGCTTCTGTCTTAAGGTTCTGACATGCACATCCACGGTTCTCGTCTCCCCGTCGAAATCATAACCCCAGATATCCTCCAGAAGCTGGTCTCTGGTAAGCACAATGTTCGAATTCTTCATCAGGCGCTTCAGTAATTCATATTCTTTCAGGGTCAGATTCACTACTTCTCCATGAACTGTCACTTCATGTTTCTTTGGATCTAACCGGATCTCTCCGATCTCAAATGTATCTTCACTGGATATACTTCCCTTCGCACTGCGTCTTAATACCGCCTTGATACGTGAGATCAGTTCCATCATACCAAAAGGTTTCGTCACATAGTCATCAGCCCCGGCATCCAGTCCTTTTACTTTGTCATATTCTGCACCTTTTGCCGTAACCATAATAACAGGAATGTCTTTCGTTTTCTTTGATGCTTTTAACTTTCTCAAAAGCTCCATTCCGTCTTCTCCCGGCAGCATGATATCAAGCAGAACAAGCTCTGGCGTCTCTAATGCCAGAGCTTCAAGGAATGAACTTCCATCTTCGAATCCGCGTGCCTGAAACCCTGTACTTTCCAGGGTATACACCACCAGTTCCCGTATATTACCGTCATCTTCTACACAAAAAATCATTCCTCATTCTCCTTCTTTATACTACAGATGATTTGTGGATTCCTGTAATTGAGAATTCCACCCACTCTGCGATATTCGTTGCATGGTCTGCAATACGCTCCAGATATTTGGCAACCATAATCAGATCGATTGCTTCCACACCTTGCAGGCCTTTATTTTCAGCAATGAAATTAATCAATGTCGTCTTCACTTCCTCAAAAAGTTCATCTACCACATCATCATTTTCCATTACTTTTCTTGCCAGATCCAGATCTTTCTCTACGTAAGCATTGACACTGTCACGGACCATTTTGCTGGCCGCCTCTGACATCTTGATGATCATCGGAATATCCTGCGCTTCTGATTTGTCTTCAGTGATAATAATCTCTGCAATATCTGATGCCTGATCTCCGATGCGCTCCATATCGGTAATCATCTTAAGTGCTGCGGATATCTGTCTCAAATCTCTTGCTACCGGCTGCTGCTGAAGAAGAAGTCTTAAGCAAAGTCTTTCAATATCAGTCTCCGCCTGATCGATCTCTTCATCTGCAATTCTTACTTTCTCTGCCTGTTCCATGTTTCCTTCTTTTAATGCAGTCGTTGCTTTTCCAATCGCCTCTTCACACAACTCACCCATGTGAATAAGCTGTTTATTAAGTAACTCCAACTGTTGATCAAATCGATTACGCATATCTTAACCAAACCTCCCTGTAATATAATCTTCTGTCCTCTTATCGGACGGAATCGAGAATAATTTTTCAGTATCATTATATTCTACAACTTCTCCAAGAAGGAAAAATGCGGTATTGTCCGACACTCGGACTGCCTGCTGCATATTATGTGTTACCATAACGATAGTATAATCTTTTTTCAGCTCCATCGCAAGGTCTTCAATCTTCGATGTAGAGATTGGATCAAGTGCGCTTGTCGGCTCATCCATCAGAAGAACTTCCGGCTGTACAGCCAATGCTCTTGCGATACAGAGTCTCTGCTGCTGTCCGCCTGACATTCCAAGCGCGCTTGTCTTTAATCTGTCTTTACATTCATTCCAGATGGCTGCATCTCTTAAGGATTTTTCTACCAGATCATCCAGCTTTGCTTTCGAACGGATTCCGTGTGTTCTTGGTCCGTATGCAACATTGTCATAGATGCTCATCGGGAATGGATTCGGTTTCTGGAATACCATTCCGACTCTTTTTCTAAGCAGATTCACATCAATATCATGGAAAATGTCCTGACCGTCCAGAAGAATCTGTCCGTCGATCCTGCAGCCTTCTACCAGATCGTTCATCCGGTTGATGGATTTTAACAATGTAGATTTACCACATCCGGATGGTCCGATAAATGCTGTGATCTTATTCGCTTCTATCTCAAGATTCACATTTTTCAGAGCATGGAAATCACCATAGTGCAGATCCATATTCTTAATACTTATTTTACTCATTTAAGATTCCTTCCTGTTCCTCATCTATTCTTTTCTTTACGATTTCGTGATTCGTTTTGCAATCATACCTGATATAGTATTGATCAGTACAACCAGTACCAGAAGCACAACTGCTGTTGCATATGCCTGATTCATATAAAGTCCTTCACTGGATAAGTTGTACATATGAACCGCAAGAGTACGTCCGGAGCCGAATACACTACTTGGTACCTTTGCAACGGTTCCCGCTGTATAGATCAGCGCTGCTGTCTCTCCGACGATTCGTCCGATCGCCAGGATCACACCTGCCAGGATTCCCGGTACCGCTGACGGAAGTACGATGCGGAATACGGTACGGAGTTTTCCTGCACCAAGTCCAAAGCTTCCTTCTCTGTATGAATCCGGTACGGCTTTCAATGCTTCTTCTGTACTTCGCATGATCAACGGAAGTACCATGATCGCAAGGGTAAATGCACCTGCTAATATGGAAAACCCCCACCCGCAGGTTGTTACGAAGAATAACATTCCGAAAAGTCCATATACAATGGATGGAATTCCCTGCAATGTCTCTGTCGTAAGTCTGATGACTTCTACGAATTTGTTTCCTCTCTTTGCATATTCCACAAGGAAGATTGCTGAGAAGATACCAAATGGAACAGCGATCAAAAGTGATAAAAATGTCATAATCACGGTATTAATAAGCGCCGGCATCAGGGATGCATTCTCTGATGTATAATGAAGCGAAAAGATCGACGGCTTCAGATACGGCACTCCGTGGACAACTACATACACGATCAGGAATATCAGTACTGCAAATGTAAGGATCGCTGAAAGCATGACCAGAAGCATCACGATCAGAGAACCCGGTGTTCTCGTATAGGCTTTTAATTTGTCTTTCAAAGTCATTTCATTATTACTCATGATTCTTCCCCCTGTTCAAAAGTGCCACACAGAAGTTCAGAAGCAGGATGAATACGAAAAGTACCACACCTGTTGCGATCAGTGCCTCTCTGTGAAGTCCCGATGCATATCCCATCTCGATTACGATATTGGCTGTCAGCGTTCTGACTCCCTGGAAGATTCCACGCGGCATTCTCGGCTGGTTACCTGCTACCATGATCACAGCCATGGTCTCTCCGATCGCACGTCCGATTCCAAGAACGATTGCTGCGACCACACCAGATTTTGCTGCCGGAAGTACAACTGTAAAGATTGCTCTTTCATGTGTTCCGCCAAGTGCCACAGCACCTTCGTAATACTGTGTCGGAACTGCTCTGAGTGCTGATTCTGTCAGACCGATGATCGTTGGCAGGATCATGATCCCAAGCAAGATAGATGCTGTAAATACACAGTTACCATTTCCAAATATATTACGGAAAGCTGGTACTAAAACTACCATTCCAAAGAATCCATAAACAACAGATGGAATTCCTGCCAGAAGATCAACTGCTGGTTTTACTATTTTATACACTTTTTCATTACAAAACTTTGCCATATAGATCGCAGCAAGAATTCCAACTGGAACTCCAACCAAAATCGCTCCTGCTGTTACATAAATACTTCCTATGATCATCGGGAAAATGCCAAAGATTCCACTCTTTGGCATCCAGATCTTACCTAAAACAAAATTTCCAAGTCCGATTTTCCCGATTGTAGGAATACCATTTACGAACAGAAATGCACAGATTAAAATTACTGCCAAAATTGAGGCACATGCTGCGATCAAAAATACGACATGCATGATTTTTTCTGAATATTTCTTCATTCTTACCATTCCTTTATATTGATGATTTCTTCTTATTTAACATCTGCCCATTTTGTTGTCTTACCTGTGTAGATATCTTTTACCTGAGCACTTGTTAATTCATCAACCTTGCTGTCTTTATTTACGATAACTGCGATACCGTCTTTTGCGATAACTGTTGCTTTTACACCTTTTTTAGCTTCGCTGTCTGCAAGATCACGAGATGCCATACCAATATCACATGTTCCTTCGATCGCATTTGTAACACCTGTTGTTGAATCGCTCTGCTGTACTTCAACTGTTACGTCTTTGTTTACTTTTGCATATGCTTCTTTTAATTTTTCCATAACTGGTGTTACTGAAGAAGATCCACCGACTACAACTTTACCTTTTGCTCCGTTTGATTTGTAAGCTGGTGCCTTTTCGTCTGCTTTGATGTATCCATTATCCTGAATGATCTTCTGTCCATCAGCACTCATAATGTAGTTTTCAAAATCCTGTGCCTGTTTGTTTAATTTGTCTTTTGTTACAATATTAAATGGACGAACAATTTTATATGATCCATTCTTTACATTATCCACACTTGCCTCAGCTCCATCAATCTTCACTGCTTTTACTGTGTCATTTAAAGATCCTAAAGATATGTATCCGATGGCTGCTTTGTTTTCTGCAACTGTTGTCATCATTACAGATGTTGAGTTTGTGATCTGTACACTTGATGTTGTTTTGTCTACTTTATTTCCGTCTTTGTCTTTTTCTTCAATTCCGAATAATTCGATGAAAGCTCCTCTTGTTCCTGATCCGTCTTCTCTGGATACTGCTGTGATATTTTCATCAGATGCAGCTTTCTTATCGTCACTTGAGCTTCCGCCACATCCTGTTAAAAGGCTTGATGCTGCTACTGTTGCTACTGCTAATGTTAATAATTTCTTTCTCATAGTTCTTTCTCTCCTTTTGAACTTTGTGTTCGTATCAATTACAGATATTATGTTACTTTGGAAATGTAAAATCAAAAAGAAGAGTTGTGTAAAGTTTTTGTTAAATGTAAAATTTTGAATAGCGGAAATTATTGGCGGAATATTATAAAAAGAGATCAT
>ENA-OPNV01001168-OPNV01001168.1-human-gut-metagenome-genome-assembly--contig:-NODE-1168-length-12198-cov-13.942189_pt1 | contig 12198 bp, 9 predicted proteins | sample MGYA00241542_ERZ501781 | MGnify/ENA primary metagenome ERZ501781 (study PRJEB25962, sample SAMEA2042609) | human gut metagenome | biome: human gut; feature: human-associated habitat; material: faeces...
GACAGTGGCGCGATGCGAAGGATCCCTCGATCAGCGGGTGGGCGCAGGGCTCCGACCGCGACCGGGAGACCTATTTCCGGAACATCACCCTCTTCGTCCCGCACGACGTGCAGGGCCTGGCCAACTTCATGGGCGGCAACAAGGCGCTGGAGGAGTATCTGGACTATTTCTTCGACAACGATTTCTATTATGTGGGCGACGAGTATTCCATGCATTCGCCCTACCTCTACAACTTCATCGGCAAGGCGTGGAAGACGCAGCGGACCATCCGCCGGCTGCTCGACTACAACTTCACGAACGACTCCTGGGGCCTGCCCGGAAACGACGACTGCGGGCAGATGTCCTCGTGGTATGTGATGGGGGCGATGGGTTTCTACCCCGTCTGCCCGGGAATTCCGGCCTATCAGATCGGCAGCCCCGTCGTGGACCGTCTGGAACTTTCGCTCGCCAACGGAAAGACGTTCACCCTCATAGCCGAGAACAATAGCCCGGAGAACGTCTATATCCAGTCGGCCGAGCTGAATGGGAAACCCTATACGAAATGTTGGATCAGCCACGACGACATCATGGACGGGGGCACCCTGGTGCTCAGGATGGGCAGCCGTCCCAACCGGAAGTGGGGCGCTTCGGCGGAGGATATCCTTCCTTCGGTCAGCGCCCCGGCCGGCGAATAGCCCCGTTCTTCTTCAGCCCCTCGGGAAGCGGTCGTTGATTGTTTCGACGGCCGCTTCCCGCGTTTCGTTCCTTCCTGCCCTAATGCCGACGATCGTCGGCTCCACTTCGAGGTCAAACCGGACTCCCTGCCCCTGCACGCACCAGCCGCCGGGATAATGCCAGTCCAGGCCGGAAAAACAGCTGCGGATTCCGCCGGGCAGGACGAACACCGAAATATTGCCGTTCGTCCCGGCCGATTGCGTTCCGATTACGGTAACATCCGGATTGGCCTGCATGCATTGGACGCAATATTCCGCATGGCTTTGCGCGGTGGCAGCAATAATTACGACAACCGGTTTGCCATACTTTTCCGACCGGTTCCCCGATACCTCGGGGCAGAAAAGGAGAAACACCCCGGAAGCTGCACGTTCGGGCGCACGACCTTGTGGAAACGCGGATGGTTGTCCGGTATGATCCGGCTGTATATAAACTCCATGAATTTTCATAACCATATTAAGGGGATTGTTGATTCCATTTTTACAGCTAACGAATTTCCTAAAGTACCATTCAAAGAAATCTATGTTCGGGCTGGTGAAGGTGGAACTCCTGCAACTTCAAATCCTGAATATTATGTTAACGGGACTATTCCATTTATAAAAATAGATGACTTACAAAACAAGTATATAAAGACTAATAAAGATTGTATTACAGAACTTGGACTACAAAAGTCATCAGCTTGGATTGTTCCCGCAAATTCTATAATCTATTCCAATGGTGCTACTATTGGAGCAATATCAATAAATCTGTTCCCTGTTTGTACAAAACAAGGCATTTTGGGCGTTGTTCCCAAAGCAGATATAAACGTGGAGTTTCTATATTACTTTATGACATCAACAGCGTTTACCAAGGCCGTTGAACGAATTGTAACAGAAGGAACAATGCGAACTGCATATCTAAAAGATATAAATCACATTCCATGCCCTGTTCCTTGTTCTGTCAAACAGGATGAAATTGCAAAATTGCTATCTACTTTGTCTGAAAAATTGGAAAATGAAGTAATATTCCAAATGAAGTTGCAGAAGCAAAAAGAGTTTTTATTGTCACAGATGTTTATATAAACATTCGTGAAAGTAGATAAGATTTTTGCAGTTGATAGCATAAAATTATTCGTTTTTCTACCTCCATTTTATTCTCTATAAGGGAAAGTTTTTGAGCAATCAATGTTTGCAAACTAAGGGATGGACAGTAAATCTTAGCTTTACCATAATCTTTAAAATAAATGTGTGGTATTGCCATTCCTGTTTTATATGGCTCAAAACTAAATCTTTGCAAGGCAAAGTAGATGTACTTTAAGCAATATCCATCTTTTGCTATTAGGCTGTTGAGAGTTCCGATGTAACTGTATTCTCCGGTCACAAACTTAACTATACCAACACTTGAACCATCTTTGATTATCAAAATAGATTCTCCGTTTATATCTGCTGTTTCTGTGTAACCACTAATACCCGTTGCTCCATAAACAGGGAAAGTTCCAGTTTCTGCAACTTGGCTTTCCTGCAATGTGGATGAATTGCATTCGAGGCAATTTTTAATAAGTGTATTAGGCTTTTGCGAAGAAATAACAGTTTCAATAATCCCCTTAATTAAGGTTTCAAGTTTCTCAATGATTTTGTTTTGGGTAGAAATGCGTTCATCAATCTTTTGTAGAAAACGGCTAATCTTATGCTGTTCCTCTATTGTAGGAATATATATCTTGGTCTTTCTTATAGATTGTAATGAAAGATTTTTAATAGTGGTTCCTGTTAGTTCTGCTTCAAAATATAATTGAGTTTTAGGATATTGCAGGTAGTAAAATAGGTAATTTTTGTCAATATTATCTTTTGAATTTATATAGCAAGCACTTTTACCTAACATTATAGGCTCATTGTGATACAATGCTACATTTCCTATAGTCCCGTTTATTGACATTAAAATTGAGTTTGCCTCAAGATTTTCTGCATTATTTTTATATGCTTCTTTTTCAGAAACTCTTTTTGTTGAAGATGTTATAACAATCTTACCTCCATTCAGATTATTTCCATTAATAAAATAAAATGTTCCGTTATCGTCATAAGATGGGGTTGAATGAATCCCATCTCCTATTTTCTTTGAAAGTTTTTCCAATATAGAACATTCCCAACTCTTTATAAACTCCGGGAATCTCAAAGCCGGAACATTAAGGACTTTCTTATCTTTATTGTCTGCCATAGTCATTACTCTTTTATTTTGTTGATAAGTTCGGTTGCCGTGATGTCACGCATCAGGGTAAAGCCAAACCACTTTTTACCCAAATCTTTGATGGATGCTCCTATGTGGTAAACCTCATCGTCCACAAGCAAGAAGCGGTCATGCGCTTTATTAAATAGCTTTATCTCTATGAGTGGATATTGGGCGTTGTGACGGTCAACATCCAACTGAAACTGGCTACTGATACGTTGTGTGTAGATGGTTGCCGTCACTCCGTTCTCCCTCTTGTCAAGCAAGGTAAGCACGGTGTCATCCACATAGTTATCAATAAGCACGATTGAACGTTTGGCCTTTCGCATCAAATCAGACACGAAACGGTAAGCGTCAAACACTTGTCCATCATAGAATATGCCTTGTATGGGTGGAATGTTTGCGTCAAGTCGCTTGAAAACCTCGTCAATGCGCTTGTCCGTTACCTCTTGATGCTGTTTCATTTCCAGTTGATGATATTCTATCGTTTCAAGCCGCTGGAACAGTTGGGCATTAGTGGCAATGAAACGGCGCATAGATACAAAGGCTCGCATAATGCGGATATTCACATCTACGGCAGTTTGTGATTTCAAGACAGAGCTAAGCATGGCGATACCTTGTTCTGTAAATGCGTAAGGCAATCTTCTGTCGCCGCCCCAACTTGAAGTCACATTTTGTGATTTCAAGATTTCAACGTCCTCTTTGCTGAGTTGAAACATGAAGTCATCTGGGAATCGCTCACTGTTTCGTTTTACAGCTTGGTTCAACACTCTGGTTTCCACACCGTATAACAGAGCCAAATCCCTGTCAATTATGACTTGTTGGCCTCTGATTACCCGAATCATCGGCTTTATGTCAATAACCTCTGGTAACTGACCGCAATTTGCGACCGGTTCGCTTGCCTTACCCTCTATCTTTTCCCTGTCTTTCGCCATAGCTTATAAACCTTGATGTCGCAATTTGCGACTTCAAATTACACATTCAGTATTATACAATTCCCAACTCTTTCAGATATACGTCAATCTCCTTATCCAACTCGGCACGTTTAGCCTCTAATTCTTTGATTTCCGCCATTACTGCCTTGATGTCAATCGGTTCTTCTTCCTCAAACGTATCAACGTAACGAGGGATGTTCAGGTTATAATCGTTGTCGGCTATCTCTTGCAGCGTGGCAAGGTGACTGTACTTTTCTATCTCCTTACGGTCACGATAGGTTTCGACTATCTTTTGGATGTGTTGCGGACGAAGCTTGTTTTGCGTCTTGACTTTCTCAAACTCCTTGCTGGCATCAATGAACAGGATATTGTCATCCTCCTTACGGCACTTCTTCATCACAAGGATGCAGGTTGGTATGCTCGTACCATAGAAGATGTTGGCTGGCAAACCGATAATAGCATCTATATAGTTCTTCTTCTCTATGAGGAAACGGCGGATTACACCCTCTGCATTGCCACGGAACAATACACCATGCGGAGCTACGCAAGCCATCGTGCCACCCTCATTCAAGTGGTAAATCATGTGGAGGATAAAGGCGTAGTCGGCTGTTTTCTTCGGCGCGAGCCGTCCGGCCTTGCTAAAACGGTCATCGTTGTTGAACTTATCGGCTGCACTCCATTCTGCGGAGAAAGGAGGATTTGCCACAACCGCGTCAAACTGCGTATCGCCAAAGGCATCCCATTCTAATGTATCACCGTTCTCAATCTTAAAGTTGCTGAACTTGATGCCGTGCAGCAGCATATTCATCCGGGCAAGGTTGTAAGTGGTCGGATTCTTCTCTTGTCCGTAAATATCCACCGCGTGACCGACCTTTGCCGCACGAAGAAGCAACGAGCCGCTACCGCAAGTCGGGTCGTACACATTGCGAAGCCGCGCATGACCGATAGACACGATTTCTGCCAATATCTGACTGACCTCTTGCGGAGTATAGAACTCCCCGGCTTTCTTTCCGGCTCCAGCAGCGAACTGGCCAATCATATACTCGTAGGCATCGCCAAGAATATCTATCTCATTCGAGGCCTCCACGCCAAACTTTATATCGTCCAACGCCAACAAGACATTGCTGATGAGCGTATTCTTGTCGTCTGCCGTCTTGCCCAATTTCGGTGAAGCAAGGTCTATATCAGAGAACAAACCACCGAAATCTTCCTCACTGTCATGCCCCAATGTGCTGTCCTCGATGCGTTTCAACGAGCGTTCAAGGATGGGCAATATGTTCTCTTTCTTCTTTATCCGGTCTATCACCGATGAGAAAAGGTAAGTCGGTTCTATGAAGTAGCCGACACCTTCCAAACATTGCTTTTTCAGTTCCTCTTGCAGTTCGGCAGCATCTTCATCCTCCATAGTCCACAAATCTTTGAAGGACACTTCATCATCCACCAAGGCATTGTTAGCGTATGCCTCTATCTTTTCCGAAAGGTATTTATAGAAGATGAAGCCTAATGTGAAATACATGAAGTCACTGGCCGACATATTGCCGCGCAACTTATTGGCCACTTCCCAAAGCTGGTCACGGAGTTTCTGTTGTAATTCTTCACTCATATCTATTTTAGTTCTTTTATTTCATACCCAAATTTATTCGCAAGCTCAAATATTTTGTCTATATTATTTTTGCCATGTTGAGTTGACACGACAAATCTAACACCATCGCAGCTTTCAAGTACATCATGTTCAAACCATCTTGTATCTTTCTTCTTGTCTTTTGTTTGCCGTTTCCAATCATCAACCTCTTTAACAGTTTTAATCAATTTCTTTGGCAAAATGGCAAGTAAATCTTGGTAAATGACTTGATTTTCTTGAATATAACAACGTATAACTTCTAAAGCTAATCTACCTTTTCCAAAAACACCATTTCCATTAAGGGAATATTTTGTATAATCCTTATCGTTATTATGCGCATTATCTTGATAAGCAACCGAATCACTATTATTTGAAGTAGGTCTGTTATCTGTATATTCAGTTATAACTGCATCGTCTATAGTTAGTGCTATCTTTTTAAAAATATCCAGTGCCCTTTGAGGATTGACATTGAAAAACTCTCTATTTTGACGAATGCGAAAATCGGTAAGACTGTCTATTAACTCATGTACGAGCCTTTCTACCTCATTGTATTTTACAGTTCTAATTGTAGCATATATTTCAAATGGCAAAGGCACGGCGGTATTGTCGAGTTCCTTTGAGCGTACATCTACAGAACGTGCGCTTTTACCTATTTTTACCCAATCCTCGCGAAAGCTTGGATTAGTCAAGATATATACATATCCCGGTTCTTTTGTCTTATCCATAGCCTTAATCCCAACTAAAAGTTCTTATTATATTACGCAACCTATCCATTATCCGTGTCAACGCCTTTCGGGTCTTAATCAATCCGAGGTGCTTTTCTTTGAGTGCCTTTTGTATGATTTCCGGCTGCTCTTTTTGCAGGTAGTCATACTCTTTCAGGTAATGGTCGAGCACATCCGAAGAAAGCCCCTCGTCTTGTGCCAAAGAGTTCACGGCTTTTTCACGTTCTGTGGAGATATAGTGGTTCAGGCGTTCTTCCAGTTCGCTTGTACCGTCTGCCTTTTGCCGCTGCATCATGAAATTTTCCTTATCCTCATCCACGTTCTTTTGGATGAAGCCGTCAATGAGTTTCGCTTTATTGCGCATTTCGGCATCCTTTATCATCGTATCAATGATGTTCTTGCGCCGCTCTGCATAGTCCGTGCTGTACGGGTCAAGGTTGGCAATCAATTCGAGGATATAAGCCACATTGATAATGTCGCTGTGCAGGAGTTCAAGGCAGAAATCCACATCCTCCAACCGTTCATCGCTTGGCGTTTCATCGCCGCCGTTTGGAGAGGGTGAAGGCATATCCGATGGAACAAACGTATCATGAATGTCAAGGTACTTGCTTCGGAAGTCCATGAACTGCTGTTCGGTCATACCGAGGTCGTCCGCATCATCGTTGTAATCTTCGTATATCTGAATTTCAGCGTGTTTGCGGATGATGTCACGGAAAGCCAGTACAAAGTCTTTCTTGTCCTTTTCGCTCTGCAACAGGTCTATGCTGCTTGGCTCGGGGTATTTCTGTAAGAAGTCCGTTGCCAACTGCTGGTATTCCTTTTTCACGTCCTCAAACGGAGGTCGTACTATTTCTTCGGGATTGTTGGAGTTGCTGAAAAGCCTGATGGCCGTATCAACATTACTTTTCAAATCACGGAAGCATATAATCTTACCAAAACGCTTTTTCTCATTCAGTACACGGTTGGTACGGCTGAATGCTTGCAGCAATCCGTGGTATTCCAAGTTCTTATCCACATAGAGCGTATTGAGCTTTTTGCTGTCAAAACCCGTAAGGAACATACCCACGACAAGGCAGAGGTCAAGCGGTTTCATATCCGCCCGTTTCTTTTTCATGCGTAGGTTGATGTCATCGTAGTAGGCGCGGAAATTCTCGGTCGTGAACGCTGTGCCGAACATTTCATTGTAGTCATCCATGATGGCTTGCAGTTCGTCCGCCTCGCCTGTGCTTTCGCTGACATACTGCCCCGTATTCATTCCCGTCTGTTCATCGTCCTGGCTGCTGTTGGCAGCGTATGTAAATACTGCGCCGATACGGATTTTCGGCTTCAACGACTTGAATATCTTGTAATAGCGGATAAGCATCGGTACGGATTGCACGGCAAACAGAGCATCAAACTCACCGTCAAAGGTTGACTTATTGAAATTATTAAGGATGAATTTGGCTATCTCCTCCATGCGGTTGGCATTGCCCTTTTCCACTTCTTCGCTTCCGTGATAATACTCCACAAGAAAGCCCAGCACGTTTTCATCGGCTATGGCATCCTTGATAAGGTATTGGTGCAGGCAGTTGCCGAATATCTCTTTGGTGGTATGCCCGTCAACGGCATTTTCCGTGAAGATGGGAGTACCAGTGAAGCCAAACACTTGGGCGTTGTCAAAGAACTTCATTATCCGCTTGTGACTTTCCCCGAAGTGACTTCTGTGGCACTCATCGAATATCATCACGATACGTGAGTGGCGTATGGCTTCAATTTTGTTGCTGTACCATGTCTTGCTGACTGCGGCATTGAGCTTTTGTATGGTGGTGATAATTATCTTGGAGTTGCTGTGCAAGCGTTTCACCAATTCGTCCGTATTGTCCGTGCCGTCCACCGCACCCGGCTCAAAGGCTTCATATTCCGATTGGGTTTGGGTGTCGAGGTCGTGGCGGTCAACCACGAACATCACCTTATCCACATCATCCAACTCCGCAACAAGCTGTGCCGCCTTGAATGAAGTCAAGGTCTTTCCGGCTCCTGTTGTATGCCATATATAGCCGTTGTCGTTAGAGTTCTTCACCTTATCCAATATCTTCTCCACGGCATAGAACTGGTACGGACGAAGCACCATCAGGCACTTGTCACCCTCATGCAACACAATATATTTGCCGATGATTTTGCCGAGCGTACATTTCTCCAAGAATGCGGCTGCAAACTTATCCAATTCATTGAAAGGCACATTGGCTGCGTCCGTCCAGTTGAACGTGAACTTATAGCCACCGTTTGGATTGTTGGCGAAATAGCGTGTGTTGACACCGTTAGAAATAACAAACAGTTGGATGTAATCAAACAGACCGTGATAAGAAGTTTTGTGATAGCGTTGAATTTGGTCGTATGCTACCCTTAACTCTACGCCCCGGCGTTTCAATTCTATCTGTACCAAAGGCAGACCATTTATAAGAATGGTCACATCGTAGCGGCACTTTTTACGCCCTTCCACCGTGATTTGGTTGGAAACCTGAAACTCGTTCTGACACCATTGCTGACGGTTAAGGAACTCCACCCAGATGCGTTTGCCGTCCGCCGTGTCAAGCGGATAGAGGTCGCGGAGTTTCTTCGCCTTTTCAAAGCGTGTGCCTCCCTCAAGGTAGATGAGTATCTTGTCAAATTCCTCATCTGTAAATTCGGTACGGCCATGCTCTGCCAACCGCTTATGGTTGTGTATCTCCAACTGCCGTTTGAAATTGGCTTGAAGATTCTCTTCCTCGGCAATCTGGACATATTCATAGTCCATTTGCTGGAGCGTGGCGATAAGTCCGGCTTCCAATGCCGCTTCACTTTGTATAGACATATTCCTGTTCTGCCTTTTTGTGTTACTTATTATCGTTCAGACTTCTGATAATCTCAATGCCCAATGCGTTTTCTATCTTGCAGATGGTTTCCAACGACATATTCTTTTTGCCTTTCAGCACTTTGGATATGTATTGCTGGGTGCAGTTCATCTTTTCGGCAAGCATCTGTTGCGTCAAGCCGAGTTCCGTCATCCGTTTTGACATGGCGGTGGCAATCAACTGCGAATATTCCGCCCAATCCTTTTTATCCTGTTTCACATCAGTTTCCTGCCTTACAGCTTCCAAAGCCATACAAGGCATTTTATCTGTCGTTGTATTCATTGAAAGATTACCTTATCTTGTCTGAATGCAAAGGTAATACAAATATTCAAGAAAGCACAACCAACGAGTTGTGTTTTTGCAAAAATGTTTTTCTTCTCCATAAATCTGAAACATTATAGGGGGCGTTGATTAAGCTCCCCCCCTAAACAACTTCCACTTCAAACATAGGGGGTGGCCATTTTGGACACCCCCTATTAGGACTATCATTTTCATTCAAATTAGAACACGCCATTAGTTAGGTTCATCGCTTCAACCTTTTTCTCCATATTCACCTTTGCGTAAACCTGCGTGGACGCGATGCTGCCATGCCCCAAAATTTTGCTAACCGAGTATAGTTCCGCACCTGCCGTTATCGCCAGCGTTGCCGCCGAATGACGGCTGCTGTGATAGGTAAAGTCCTTTTCTATCCCTGCCTTATTTTTGATGCGGCGCACGTACTTCGCCACGTTGTCGGGCTTCTTCACCAACGGAAAGATGATACCGTCCTCCCCGTTTTCGGGTCGTGGCGGAAGCAAGGACAGAGCCAGCGCATTGAGCGGCACGGCAACTGGCCGTTTGGTCTTGTGTTGGATGACCGACACCGTTTGTACACTGTTTACGTCCTTAATGTCGCTCCACCGCAACCGTTGCATGTCGCCGAGCCTAAGCCCCGTCATGCAGGAAAAACCAAAAGCCCTCTGCACAACTTCTTCCATAAAGGTTTGCGGCTCTACGGCAAGAAAGCGTTTCAATTCGTCCGCCGTAAGGTATTCACGGTGCTTGTCCGGCGCATGGAAACGTTCCTCCCTCGTAAGTTCCTGAACGGGATTGAAAGCCATCAGTCCGTCACGCACGGCTTTGTTGAAAATAGCCTTTACCGTTTCTTCAAACAGCACGAGGGTGTAAGCCGCCAGCTTGCCACCATTTGCCTTTATCTGTTTACGATTGCGGTAATTGCGCATATATCCGAACAGCCCACAAATTAAATCCCTATCCACATCTTTCAACAGAATATCCGTTTTATTGGCTCGTTTCAAATAAGTCTCAATCCGTCTGCGCACGACATCCTTGTGCTGTATCATCTTTTTACAGTTACCGTTCAGCATGGCACATTGCACATAATCACTGCACCACTGGAGCCAGGTCATGGACTTGGCCGCTTCGTTTTCTTCCCTCTTTTTCTTCTTCTCGAAAGACGGAGGGGTGAGGATGCGCTGCGCCCGTATCTCTTGCGCCTTTCGGTAGGTCTGCCCGTTGAGCATCCTTGCGTTCGGAGCGTCATCGGGTACAAGGTACAGATGCAGGTTCTCTCTTTTGCGGAAGCCCGTTTCGTAGTATTCCAGATACAGGCTGCGGTTTCCGGCTGTCAACATTCTCACTTTGATTTCTACTTTCATAAAATTCTTCTTTTAATCGGTTATACAAACATATTGTTCACGAGGTTCATCGTCTCGATTTTCTTCTTATCCACTATCTTGGCATAGACTTCGGTCATGCGGATGCTACGGTGTCCGAGTATCTTGCTCACCGTGTAAAGGTCTGCGCCGAGGGTCAGCAACATGGTCGCCGCCGTATGCCTGGAGCAATGGTAGGTGATGTGCTTCTGTATTCCGGCCTTCTGCATCCATTCGCCCAACACCACTTCCACTGTGGTAGAAGTGATGCGTAACTGGTGAAATACCCTTTCTTCGTCCTTTGACTTTCGGGGCATCCATTTTAAAGCTTCGTTGGAGAGCGGTATCGTCACCGTGTTCTTGGTTTTCACTTGCTGATGCTCGATGTAGAGCGTCTTTCCGTCCGCCGCTTTGTGTATCTCGCTCCATTTCAAGGTCATCATGTCGCTGTACCGTAACCCGGTGAAACAGGAAAACAGAAATGCCTTTTTCACAATGTCGTAGCGGCACGGCGTGGCCATCAGTTGGCGAAGTTCCTCAATGGTCAAGAACTCACGCATGGCGTTCAACTTCTGCGGCTTTTCCTTTGTTTCCAACAGTTTGAATGGATTGCGGTCTATTAGTCCTTCGCTTACGGCCTTGTTCAACGCGGCGGCAAGGCGGTTCATAAAGATGCGGCAGGTCGTACTGCTCAACGTCTTTTTGCCTTGGTTGAACGTACAGGTTTTCAGAAAGGCGATGAAGCCCTTGCAGAAATCCTTGTCAACCTCTTTTAGGGCAAGGGTCGGCTTGCCTATATATAATAGGTATTCTTCCACCCTTGCCTGTGCGTTCCGCTTCGACCTCATGCTGGCCGGGCTTAACCCGTTTTCCTCGGCGGTGTACTTCGCCACCCATGTGCTGAGCGTCATCCGTGCCTTTTTCACGTCCTCCCAGTTCACAAGACCCTTTTCCTGAATGTCGAGGATGCGTTGCGCCTTGATTTGTTCGGCCAGCTTGCGCGTGTTCCTGTTCTGCAACTTGGCGGCGGCATCCGTTTCAGGCACGAGGTAGAGTTTCAGACCCTCTTTCTTCCTTGCGCCACGATAGTACATGTCGAGGTACAGGCTTACATTGCCGTCGTTGAGCCTCTTTTCGCGTATGCGGACAGGCTCCTTGATTTTGATTTCTTTCTTCTTTCGTCCCATTTTCTTTTCTGTGTTATCCGATTTTTGGATTTGTTACTATGTTGTTTATCAGTCACTTGCAAGCGTTACAAAGATAATTCACGGCGGGACAAAAACGGGACAAAAAGCGTGCTTTTATATCCCAAATTAGGCAAATATAACTATCCAATCAAAAAACGGCCTTTATTCATAACTAACTATAAATCAGTAAGATTTGGCTGATTATGTTAGATATGTTTTCCTATGGTTTTACCCGTCTGGAGTAATTGGTGGATATTGCAGATGTGCATGGCACTCGCGGCACTGTTCTCCATCG
>ENA-OPNV01001184-OPNV01001184.1-human-gut-metagenome-genome-assembly--contig:-NODE-1184-length-12057-cov-3.886186_pt1 | contig 12057 bp, 8 predicted proteins | sample MGYA00241542_ERZ501781 | MGnify/ENA primary metagenome ERZ501781 (study PRJEB25962, sample SAMEA2042609) | human gut metagenome | biome: human gut; feature: human-associated habitat; material: faeces...
GAAGCAATACCGGTGGAAACGCCCATATCACAACAGGATAAGGACAAACTCGTGACCTACAAAGGAAAAGTAGTGGATAAAGACGGAAAGCCGGTGGAAGGCGCCGAACTTCTCATTGATGGTAGCCACAAACTCCCTCAAGATCAATCATTTGTTACAGACAAAAATGGGAATTTCTCTTTCATGGCTTTTGAGAATGCCCATATAGGAGTCATATGGAATAAAAACGATAAATATATGCTGAAAGGAATCCGATACGATCAAAAAGAGAGAACCAATCTAAAGATCGTCATGGATGACCAATGGCAGAATCCGCCTTCCAATGATCCTAACAACCCGGTGTTTGAAGTAGTAGAAATAATGCCTGAATTCCCTGATGGCGGCATGTCAGGACTGATGCAATTCCTGTCGAAAAACATTCAATATCCCATTAATGCACAGAAAAACCATACGCAAGGTCGAGTTACAGTGCAATTTGTCGTCAATAAAGATGGCTCAATTTCTGAACCCAAAATCATTCGTGGAGTCGATCCGGATTTGGATGGTGAAGCTATACGTGTTATCAGTTTAATGCCTAAATGGAAACCCGGCATGCAAAAAGGCCAACCTGTCCGAGTTAAATATACGGTACCTGTTATGTTCCGCTTATCGGATGATGGTCAAAAAGAGGAGTATAAGCCTATACCTAAAATTGATGAAACCGTTGTTGTGGGGTATGCCTCCAAACAAGCTCCTGCAGAGGAAGACCCAGTTTTTGAAGTGGTTGAAAACATGCCTGAATTTGCCGGTGGTATGGGAGGGCTGATGCAATATCTGTCTAAGAATATCAAATATCCGGTAGAGGCACAAAAAGCAGGAATCCAAGGACGAGTCACAATGCAAGTCATCATTGATAAGAACGGTAATGTAACCAATCCCAAAGTTACCCAGCCCGTAGACCCCTTATTGGATACAGAAGCAATTCGCGTCACCGCAAGTATGCCTAAATGGAAACCTGGTACACAAAGAGGAATGCCGGTCAACGTAAAATATACATTCCCTATCGTATTCAGATTACAATAAAACAACTTCCTTTCAACATTAATTCTCTCTCACATAAAGATTATCTGCAATGTCCTACTCCTGATTTTTAACAGCACAATCAAGAGTAGGATGCAGATAACCATTTATTTATGCATCTTCACTACTTCTGTCGGTGCCATCTCCACATTCCGCTTATCTACCTGGCGAACCACGCTTGCCGCTAATTGCAGGAAAGCGCGTCCGGTCACGGTATTCTCGTCCAAAGCGACGGGAGTACCCTTGTCACCGCTCTCACAGATGCTTTGCACAATGGGAATCTGCCCCAGCAGAGGAACGTTCATCTGCTCCGCAAGCTGCTTGGCGCCTTCCTTACCGAAGATGTAGTACTTGTTCTCCGGCAGTTCGGCAGGCGTAAACCACGCCATGTTCTCTACCAGACCGAGGATAGGCACGTTCACCTTATCATTCGTAAACATGTTGATACCTTTGCGGGCATCGGCCAGAGCCACCGCCTGCGGCGTGCTGACAACAATAGCTCCCGTCATGGCAAGCGTCTGCACTACGGTGAGGTGAATGTCGCTGGTTCCGGGCGGAAGGTCTATCAGGAAATAATCCAGTTCGCCCCAGTCGGCATCGGCAATCAACTGTTTCAGGGCATTGCTTGCCATACCGCCGCGCCACAGGGTAGCCTGGTCGGGGTCTACGAAGAAACCGATAGACAGCAGCTTGATGCCATACTTCTCGATAGGGATAATCAAATCACGGCCGCCGATGTTCTCTGCATACGGACGTGCATCTTCCACCTGGAACATCTTGGGCATGGACGGACCGAAGATGTCGGCATCCAGCAAACCTACTTTATACCCCAGTTTGGCAAGGGACACAGCCAGATTCGCCGATACGGTGGACTTGCCCACACCGCCCTTACCGGAAGACACGCCGATGATGTTCTTCACCTGCGGCAACAGTTTGCCCACTTCCGGGCGTGCCGCCTGACGGCTTTCCGTAGCAATCGTCACTTCCACTTCCGGTGAAACGTAAGTATGTATCGCTGTCTCGGCAGCTTTCACCATGGACTTCATAAAGGGGTCGGTCGGCTTCTCGAAGATAAGCGAGAAACTGACTTTCATCCCGTCGATACGCAGATTGTCGGCAACCATTTCAGCCTCAACGAGGTTCTTCTTGTTGCCGGGATAACGCACCGTTGCCAGTGCATCGAGGATTAATTTAGGATAAAGAGTCATGTTATTTACTATTTTACGATTTACTATTCACTGTTTGACAACCATTGTTTATTTGCCGGTCTGGAGGCTGCTGCGCTTGCTGCGGTTGTAGCTGCGGTACTCGTCCAATTCTATCTCTACATCGGGTTCCTGCAACTCTCCGCACTGAGGAAGCCGGAACTTGACGTATTTTATGGTCAGGCCGCGGTCCAGCCACTGCTGTTCGTAATAGGTGCGGATGCCGAGAATATCATCCACCAGTCCGGAGTGGTAGAGGTCGTCGGTGATGAACTCTACGGGAAGCCCGTTCTTCTCTATCATGTATTTGGTGTAGGTGAACATGAAGTTGCTGTCGGTCTTTACATGGATAGTGCCGCCGTCTTTCAGGAACTTGCGGTAGCGTTCCATGAAGTAAGTGGACGTAAGGCGTTTGGTGGCTTTCTTCATCTGCGGGTCGGAGAACGTGAGCCATATCTCGCTCACTTCGCCCGGAGCAAAGAAGCGGTCTATGATTTCGATGTTGGTACGCAGGAAGGCGACATTCTTCATGCCCGACTGCAAGGACTCGGTAGCTCCCGTCCACATGCGCGCCCCTTTGATATCTACGCCAATGAAATTCTTGTCAGGAAACATACGTCCCAGTCCCACCGTGTACTCTCCACGGCCGCAGCCCAACTCCAGCACAATCGGATTATCGTTCTTGAAAAACTGTTGATGCCAGTTGCCCTTCATCTCAAACGGCACGTTGTCTACCGCCGAGTACGGATATTCAAACACGTGCGGATAACTCGCCATATCGGCAAACTTCTCTAACTTATTCTTTCCCATTCGTATGTATTAAAGTGTTTCTACCCGACCGGTATAATTATAAAAAGTACGGTCGGCAAAGCATTGGTGAAACAATGCGTATTTATCAATGCCCGTACAATGACAAACGCCCAGCCGTTGCGGCAAATGGCTTTCAAGGAAACGGGCTATCACATCAAATTTCTCTTTCTCGGTATTACGGATATGGAAACCGCCCAATACCAGTTTCAGCGAGCTCTGCGGAAAATACTCCTGCACCGCACGGATGATATTCGTAATGCCCCGGTGCGAGCAGGCACTCAGCACGGACACTTCAACGCCCTGTTTCAACACCAGCGCCAGTTCGTCCGTAAAGGTATCGGCCTGTTTCCGCCCTTCCGTCCACGTGAAGAAGTGTTCAAAATGCGTATCTTCCTCATCCGTAACGGGCAACTGCGGAAAGACAAACACACCGCGGCACAATTCAGTAACCTCATCCACAAAACGGAAACGGGTGCTGTCCAAAGCATTGGGCTGCATCACTCCGTTTTCCCGTTCATCCTTGAACTTCGGCCGGAAAAGTTCTCTCTTGCAGATAACCTGTGCCTTGTCGTTCACGGCAAGAAAGTGATGCAGTCCGCCAGTGTGGTCGCGATGTCCGTGCGACAGTACCAGAAAATCCACCTCCTTCAAGTCAATCCCAAGTATCCGGGCATTGCGTATGAAAAGGTCGGAAGCTCCGGTATCGAACAGCAGGCGATGCTCACCCGTATCAACAAGCAGGGAAAGCCCGTGCTCTCCCTGTAGTCCCTTGCCGTAAACCGAATTTTCCACAAGGGTTGTAATCTTTATGCTCATGCGTTATTCCACGACAGTTACCCAACCGTGCGTATCGGGCTCGTCACCGTATTGGATAGCACGCAATTTGTTGTACAGCTTCGTGCAGACCGGTCCCGGTTTTCCGTCTTTGGCAATCACGTACGACTTACCGTTCTCCACATCGTCGATGCGCTCTATCGGACTGATAACGGCAGCCGTGCCGCAAGCGCCCGCTTCCTCGAAAGTAAGCAGCTCTTCTTCCGGAACCGGACGGCGTTCTACTTTCATGCCCATATCCTCGGCCAGTTGCATCAGGCTCTTGTTGGTGATGGACGGAAGAATGGAAGTGGATTTCGGAGTGATATACGTATTGTCCTTGATACCGAAGAAGTTGGCAGCACCACACTCGTCCATGTATTTCTTTTCTTTGGCATCCAGATAGAACTCGCAGGCATAACCCAAATCGTGCGCTTTCTTATTGGCACGCAAGCTGGCTGCATAGTTACCACCTACCTTATAAGTACCGGTACCCAACGGTGCAACACGGTCGAATTCGCGGATAATGACATACGGATTGGTTGAGAATCCACCCTTAAAGTAAGGACCTACCGGGGTCACGAACACCACAAACAGATATTCACTGGCAGGATGTACACCTACTTGTGCACCGGTACCCACCAGCAACGGACGAATATACAGAGAAGCACCCGATTCATAAGGCGGAATGAAACGCTCGTTCAGCTTCACCACCTTCAAAATGGCTTCCTTGAAACGCTCCGTAGAAAGCTCCGGCATCAAGATACCCCGGCAGGTGGACTGCAGACGCGCCGCATTCTCTTCCAAACGGAAGATGCGCACCTTACCGTCTTTACCACGAAAAGCTTTCAAACCTTCAAATGCTTCCTGACCGTAGTGCAAACAAGTGGCAGCCATGTGCATAGGAATGGTTTCCTCACTGCAAACTTCCAGTTCACCCCATTGTTCGTTACGATAATAAATTCTCACATTGTAATCTGTCTTCATATATCCGAACGGCAGATTAGCCCAATCAAGTTCTTTCATATCTCAAAGTATTAGTTACTGCATTACGTACAATTTGCAACAAAAATAGCTTTTATTCTTCAGATTCTCGCTTCTCCGACAGTAATTTTTCAATTTCCTTGTCGGCTTTGGTCAATTTATCGCTGCAAAATGCTATAATTCCGTTTGCCTCCTTTATCTTTTCGGCAAGTACATCTATCTCCAGTTCGTTGTTGTCTATCTGGCTGACAATTTTCTCCAAACGCGCCATGGCTTCGGAGTAGGTTTCTTTTTTCTTTGTTGCTGGCATAATTGAAATTTAATTAATCTTTGTACTTCTCAAGCCGTTTGTCAGAATTCCCGTCTTTGGGCGATGCATTCTCCCACTTCATTTCCTTGAACGTCAGTTTCAGAATATGATATTGTTCGGTATAATGTTCCTCTTTATCATACAACGTAATCAATTTTTCATCAAGACTTATGATATAAGTTCCACGAAAAGGGACTCCGTTAGATAACGGGCTTCCGGTATAAACTTCATAGGTCTTGTCTGCATTAAACGTATAGCAGGTCACAAAATCGTCCTGCAGGACTGGTTCTTTCACAATCCACTTACCTACCAGTTGAGGAATTTCGACCTTATCATCCTCATCCGTACATGAAATAAAACTAAATGCCATACTTATCAGTATCAGCATAAAAAACAAATTTTGTGTTTTCATCTTTGTTCATTTTAAATGATTTAAGCAATATTCATAAAATACAGAGATTTGCAAAACACTGCATGAATGAGAGTTAAATATGTACTATTGAAACCACTTCACCATTCTGCAGACGGGTTGTTATCATATCATTCTCCTGCAGTTCATCTGCATTCTTCACTACTTTCCCATCTTTCAACGTAATGCTGTAACCGCGAGCCAACAACTTTTCCGGTGAAGCATCTGCCAATCGTTGTTGCAACAATTCCAGGCGATGGCGATGGCGGAACAAAGAGGAAGTCACAGCCTGCATCACATCTTTCCGCACAGTCAGCAAAGCCATTTTTGCATCAGATATACGATGGTATGCGGCAGAAGGAATCCGGTTCTTGTAACCAGAGAGTCTGCGCTGTTCCTGCTGCAACAGATTCTTGACACCCTCATGCAAGCGGGAAGCAAGCATTTCCAGTTCATCAGCAGCGCTGTCCATGGACTCTATTAAGAATTCGGCAGCCGCCGTAGGGGTCTTTACACGGGTATGTGCCACAGAATCCAGCACCGTGTCATCCCGCTCGTGACCGATGCCCGTTATGATAGGCAACGGAAACTGTGCACAAGCAGCAGCAAGCAGGTAAGTATCGAAACCGGATAAGTCGGACGTGGCGCCTCCACCACGAATAATGACAACCACATCAAACTCGGACAAGCGTGCATTTACCCGGTCGAGAGCAGAGAGGACAGACTCCTCCACACGGTCACCCTGCATCAGGGCAGGAAACAGTTCCGTATAAAAGTAGAAACCCCGGGAGTTGTTTTCCAGCTGATGACAGAAGTCACCATAGCCCGCCGCCGTCGGTGAGGATATGACGGCAATACGTTGCGGCAGGCGGGGCATATCCAGTTCTTTATTAAGAGTGAGTACTCCCTCCTCCTCGAGCTGCCTCAATATTTCCCTACGACGACGCGCCATATCGCCCAACGTATAAGTGGGATCTATGTCCTGCACCGTCAGACTGTATCCATAAAGTTCGTGGAAACTGACAGTGACCTGAACCAGCACTTTGATGCCCGAAACAAATGCCTGCCCCGTAGCCTCCTCAAAATAGGGTTTCAGCAGCCGAAACACATTTGCCCAGATGGTACCTCTCGCCTTAGCTATCAGACTATTGCTGCGGGGATCTTTCTGCACAAATTCCAGATAGCAATGCCCCGTGCTATTGGTACGCACATCACTCAACTCCGCCTGCACCCAACACTCGTCAGGAAGGCATTGTTCCAGACTGCGGCGCACAAGGGCGTTGAGCTCATACAAAGACAACGATTCCATATGGCTATCTTTTGAGCAGATAATCCTGATATGCTTTCCACATATCGGGCACACCATAACCGTATATATTATCGGGATAATCTTTACGGTCACCGGAGCGGCGTACCAGTTCTATCACCTCTTTAGCCGTAAGTTCAGGGCAAGCCTGCCACAAGCAAGTCACCATGCCACACATGATAGGAGAAGAAAACGACGTACCGTTTGCCTTACCCTGGTTACCATCCGTACGTATGACATCAGCCCCCAAGCCGACAGCCACCACATCCGGTTTTATCCGGTGGTCCGCCGTATTCCCGATAGATGAGAAAGGAGCCAGTACGGCTTCCTTGTCAATAGCGCCCACGGTCAGCACGTTCTCCGCATCTCCCGGAGGTGTGATTTTCTTCCACGAACCCATACCAGAATTGCCGGCACTGCACACCAGCACCATTCCTTTGTCCGCAACGTGTGAAGCCTGACGGGACATCAGTGCATGGCGTCCGTCCAAATCACGGAACCTATAATCTTTCGACTTGTCGTCAAAAGTGTAATATCCCAATGAAGTATTGAGTACATCCACCCCTACACTATCGGCAAACTCCACCGCTGCAGACCAATAGTCCTGCTCGACCAAATGCTCGGAATACTCGTCTTCGCTACGCAGCAACCAGAAAGAAGCCTCAGGCGCCGTACCGGTCATAATGCCGGGCTGGTTCATGCCGATGCAGGACAGTACCATCATGCCATGACTGCTCTCTGCAAAGATGTCTGCCTGCTGATTTACAAAATCTTTGGTTCCCAACACCCGGATGTTCTGCATGGCGGTTATCTTATCGGCATTATGAAAACCGGCATCGATAACTGCAATCGTCATGCCCTGCCCCTTGAACCCTTCCTGGTGCAATTTATCACCATTACTCATCTGTATCTGGCTAACGGCAAGTCCATAGATACTGTCAGGATGTACACTCGGCTGGTTAATCAAAGAATCGCGTCCGGTAGACATCATCGGACTGTCACCTTTGGGAGCTATCCAGACTTTTTCCGTAGCGCAGACAAAAGGTAGTGCGGCAATACGGTCTATCAAGGTAGAGTCATTGCAAGATACCGTGACGAAGTTCTCCCATTTACCGGTAACCACAACATTTACGCCCTGATGGCGAATTTCGTCCACGTACTTGCGGCACACCGGCAAGTCGGTAGAATCTATCGGCAGGTTCTGCTTATGCCGACGGGCAATCGCCTTTTCAGAAAGAAACGCTTCCGGGTGTTCCAAGGAATACGTGGTGGCAGCCTTATCCTTCAGGCTGATGCGATACTTCAATGTATCTTGTTGTGCCGATGCTCCTGCCGCAAGCAGGACAAAGGCGGAAAGGAGTAGAAGTCTTTTCACAAGTATAAACTAAAAATTAAAAATTAAAGGAACATCCCGATGCCTCTTTGGGAAGCGATAAAGGAACCGCCCACTACCCTTCGGCCTATATAGAATACGGCAGACTGTCCCGGAGCTATGGCAGAGGCTTCCGTCTGGAAGTGTACCAGCAGACGACCGTCCTCCAGGCGCTTCACGTCGCAAGGAATCGGTTTACTGCGGTAACGGATACGTACGGTTAGCTCCTTGCTTTCAAAAAACTCTCCCTCATCCACCAAATTCTCATGTTCGGCAAGCATATATCCCGTCTTCAGCTGTTCGGCGTCTCCCAGCATCACCGTATTCTTCTGAGGATTGATTTTCAAGACGTAGGCAGGTTTGCCCAAGGCTATTTCGAGTCCCTTGCGCTGCCCGATGGTGTAATAGGGAAAGCCTTTGTGTTCACCCAGCTTAACGCCTTCCGAATTGACAAACCATCCCGGTCCCACCTCGCGGTCTATCTCCGGAGAGTGTTCGCGCAGGAAATCACGGTAATCACCTTTAATGAAGCAGACCTCCATGCTCTCGCCTTCTTCCGCCTTGACGGTATAACCTTTGTCGCGGAGGTATTCGCGGACTTGCTGCTTGGTATAGGTGCCTAAGGGGAAGATACAACGCTTCAGCAACTCCTGCCCCAGTCTCCACAAAAAGTAGGACTGGTCTTTCTTGTCATCATCCCCGGCTATGATATAAACCTTACCGTTCCGTTCCTCCAGACGGGTGTAATGTCCGGTAGCAATATAGGCACACCCCAGCTTGTCTGCCCACTCCGCAAGAATACGGAACTTGAACAGCGGATTACACATCACACAAGGGTTCGGAGTCCGACCCTGACAATATTCATCTATAAAATTCTGTACGATTATCTGTCGGAAGGCTTCGCGCTCATCTGCCACATGATGTTCAATCCCCATGCTGTCTGCCAGTTGGCGGGCTTCTACCGGTTCGTCTCCCCACACCCACATGGTGAGACCGACTATCTCATAGCCCTGCTCCTTCAACATCAGGCAAGTGGCAGTACTGTCTATACCACCGCTCATACCGACCAATACTCGCTTTTCAGGTGTACTCATATCAGAAACCAATGAATTAGTCTGCAAAAATACATGATTTCGAGCAGAAGATAGAGAAAAGGCATGCCTTTTTAGCATGCCTTCACATAAAGAACTTGTCAATCGGAAGAGGGCACTCCCGTCACAATCCCCCGTCCATGTGTCCCTATATAGATCCTGCCATACTCCTGCATATCCCCACAGATATGCAGAACCAACCCGTATTGATGAGCATCATCGTTAATACGCACCCAGGAAACGGCAGCATCGTCTGAGCGGAAAAAGCCGTACTGACCGTTGACAACGCCAATCAGATAAAGGGCCGGATAGTTACTGCCCGGCTTTGCCTTGCCAAACCCGAAGGCATAGATAGTACGGACTTTGTCCAGCGCACGAAAATCAAATCCCGTACGGGTAGTGGAATGGTACAGGCCATCGTAAGCGGCAATCCACAAATCTCCCTCACGACCGGGAGTCGAATAAATACGGTCTTGCCCTCCGCGCGGGTCACCCCTGCGATTCGTCAGAGAGGCATTGCCCCGCCGGAGTGTTTTTACAGCCAGTTGCAGAGTATCGGTATGGAAGGTCGCCCCGCCATCTTCGCTGCTGTATAGAAGTCCGGCAACAGCATCCACGGCATAAAAACGTTTGGGATTCACTTTGTCGGCTATGACACGGATATTCTCCGGCAGGCCTTGACAAGACATCCACGAATTCCCTTTGTCGCGGGTCAGAAAAGCGGTGGAACGGTCGGGTGTCCAAATCCAGGAAGAGCCGTCGGCCGAAACGGCAATATGCCCGTTGCGCGCCTTCTCTACGGGAACAGTAGCACACATGTTCCAACTCCTGCCTCCGTCTTCTGAATAGGAGATGGTGCGTGCACCCGGCTGGTGGCCGAACAAAGTTCCCACTCTGACTATCAAATCCTGCTTCAACCAGGCACCCGTCACTCCATTCGTATTACCGAAATGAGGATTGGCATGACTGCCCAACGGATCGGGCCGATTGAGGTCGAAATGCGTAAAGCCACCATAGTCACCGATACCGGAAATCAGACGCGCGCCTTTTTCGGGAGCATAAAGTTCGAGGGGCACGGTCTCTTCAATACCGGCAGACATGATGCTCCATTTCACCGGTTCCCCGCGTTCCACGGCCGATAGATTGAAAGTTTCCCAACCACCGAAACCAGTGGTAAACATGGCATGTTCGGCGTCGGCAGGGTCTATCTCAATGTCGAACATCCAGTGCAGGGGCGCCACCTCTGTATAGGGAGCTTTAGAATAATCATACTCATATCCCGTCTTGAAAATCGGTTTCCAGCTTTTGCCACCGTCGGTCGTACGGAACATCTCATCACTCTTATAACCGTGTTTGCCTCCCAAGCTGTGTGTACTGGCAATCAGATGTTTCGGATTACGGGCATCCACTGATACAGCTGCATAGCCAAATCCCGCTTTTCCGCCATCGGACAGTCGGACGGGCGAAATGTCCGTCCATTTGTCTTTACGTATATCGTACTTCCAAACTCCACCGTCCTCCATCTGACTCGGACCGGGAGTATCTCCGTACGTCAATACTAATTGGCCGTCACCGGTCAAAACCATATGTGTGGGACGATACTGCACCGGCTGCCCCTCAACCGGCTGCCAGCTTTCACCATAGTCGTGGCTCACGAACAGATTTTCCCTTCCCATCAATGAAGCCGCCACATAAATGTCACGGGTACCACGCCCATCTTGAGTACCTTGTACATCGTAGACTATGCAGACAATGCCACTACCGCGATTCCCCCATGCAGCACGGTCGGCAGGATTGAACTTCTCGGAGACATCCGGGAAAGACACCACCCGTGCCCAGCTCTGCCCCTTATCCATACTGCGCCACAAACCATGCAAACGGGTTCCCATATAAATGATATTCCCATTCTGCGGGTCCACCATCATCCGTTCCCCATTACCACGCCCGTTCTCGTTGCCGCCCATCGTAAAGGGCACATCGACACGGGCAAAGGTTCTGCCGCCATCATAAGAACAAAGTATGGCCCCATTGGAGCTACTGGTATACGTACCGCAGGCAATATACACGTTCTGCGGATTCTGCGGGTCGATGGCAATGCTCTCCACCCCCTGCAGATTACTTTCATCCAGACTTATCCAGTCCAGCAAGGGCGTCCACTGGTTGGAAGCAGCGTCCCACCGGTAGGCTCCTCCCATATCGGTGCGGCAATAACGGACACCAGGAGCTTCTGGGTGAAAAACGATACCGTCCACAAAGCCTCCTCCCACTATCGGTACGCTCTTCCATTCGTAAGAAACGGAATTCACCGGAGATATATCTTGAGCAAGCATCGGCATGCCGCCCAGTATCAAACTTATTCCTGCTAAAAACAACTGTCTTTTCATAAGCATCAGGGTTCTAAAACAAACGTTCTTGATATTTCCTTCAAAGATAAGAATATTTCATTGATATTTCAGACTGAAACATTTGTGGCAGTGCACATACAATCCTAACAACCAACGTTTTAATAAAAACAAGAAACTAAATCAAGCCATAAAAAGATTAAAACGGCACCCATCGCAGTTCTTCCCTCCAACAGTTTTTTGTAACAACAATGCAACATATATGACACAAAAACACAACACGTATGTCCGAACTTTGTCGCCGACAAATCATTCGACAACAACAGATTATGAAAAAAAGTGCATTGACAGTACTG
>ENA-OPNV01001187-OPNV01001187.1-human-gut-metagenome-genome-assembly--contig:-NODE-1187-length-12042-cov-2.193209_pt1 | contig 12042 bp, 7 predicted proteins | sample MGYA00241542_ERZ501781 | MGnify/ENA primary metagenome ERZ501781 (study PRJEB25962, sample SAMEA2042609) | human gut metagenome | biome: human gut; feature: human-associated habitat; material: faeces...
GGAAGCGCAGATTGCTGCCGTCATATTCCCGCGGCCTTGTGGAATTGAACAGTTCGTTATAACGGTTACACAGCCGCTCCCGACGCTCCGGCTCCCGCCAGATCCAATCCTGAAACGCATCCTTGATAGCCTGCTGTTTCTGCTGGGCCAGTGTTGTCTCTTTCTTATTCAGGACACGCTTTTGTTTACCGTCCAGATCTTCTACTGTGTCATAAATCCGGATATCCTTCAGGTTCAGCGTTTCCTCCAGAATCCGGTAGGCATTGGCCCGTTCTGTGCCATAAGTGGTATAGGCCGCCACATTGTTCCGGCTGACCGCGCTTTTCCCGCTTATCTGCCACTCTGCGGTGATAGGAGAGTAACGCACCTCGATGGAACGGAGCAGATAGAAGGGCGTCTCAAAGGTTTCCTGCATAAATTGCTGGATATCGTCCGGTTCAATCCAGGTAGCGCCCAGACGAACGTCAATCTCAGAAGCGTCCAGATCCTTTGGCTGCGCCTTCGTCAGCGCCTCTACATTGACTGCAAAGGCGCTGTCACTTTTGGCAGCTGTCTGAGCAATCCGCAGTTTCTCACGGACATTCCCGGAAAGATACTCATCTGCAGTCTGCCAGCCCGCTTCCGGCTGTTCAGAAGACAACGGATCTTTGAAGATGACTCCCTTTAATTCTTCCGTGATAGCCTCATACTCGCCGGGTGTACCAAGAAGCTCTGCCATAAACGGCAGATCCACCTTGCCCCGTTCTCCGATGGAGACAGCCAGGGCTTCGCTGGGCGTGTCCACACGGGTGACATGGTGCTCCGGGCGGATGGTGCGTTTCGTAAACATATCCGCCTTGCTTTCCAGCTCGCCGTTCTCATTGATATTCTCCAGAGAACAGAGCAGATAATAGGAAGAATCGTCTGCAAATGCCTGAGCGTTGCTGCGGGAATTGATCAGGCCGTACTCCGCAGTAAACTTATCATAAAGCGCATCCAGTTCCTGCTGTTTTGCGCGGATATCTTCCTCCGGATAGTCCTCCATCTGGTAATCAATCAGCTCATTTACCGTCTGGCGAAGCTCCCCCAGTCCCCGTATCCGTCCTTTGGCCGTTTCGTTTAATTCCACCGGGCGCATGACGGAATTTTCCCGGAAATACACCTCGCCGTCCACAACGGTATAAGAGTAGTTCTTCACATTGGGATCGGCCGGGATAACCTGCTGAGTGTCTTCCCCTTCCGCAAGCACCGTCTCGACGGCCTGATACTGCCCGTGAATCCGGGATACCGCCTGATGCAGCTGCTCCGCCAGGTCTGCGCCGGGAATCGGCTCAACGGTACATTCTTCCCGGCCGTACTGCGTATTTTCCACTGACAGCTTTCCCAGGATCATTTCCGGATGCTCCGCAAAATAGCTGTTCAGCTGGAATCCTTCCGGCGAAAATCCCAGATGCACCCACTCCGGTTCCATATCAATGGGATGTTCCCGCTTCTGCAGAAAAATAATGTCAGAGACTACCTCTGTCCCTGCGTTGGCTTTAAAGGCACTATTGGGAAGTCGGATCGCTCCCAGCAGTTCCGCCCGCTGTGCCAGATAACGCCTTGCGTCCGGATTTTTGGAATCCATCGTGTAGCGGCTGGTCACGAAAGCTACGATACCGCCAGGCCGAACCTGATCCAGCGCTTTGGCGAAGAAATAGTTGTGGATAGAAAAGCCCAGCTTGTCATAAGGCTTATCTGATACCCGGTAATTCCCAAAAGGGACATTTCCGACAGCCAGATCATAGAAGTCCCTGCGGTCCGTAGTCTCAAATCCGGCTACGGTAATTTCCGCATTGGGATAGAGCTTCTGCGCGATCCGCCCGCTGATGGAATCCAGCTCCACACCGTACAGACGGCTGCCGCTCATTTCATCCGGAAGGAGGCCGAAGAAATTTCCTACACCCATAGATGGCTCCAGGATATTTCCGGAGGTAAAGCCCATGCCGCCAACCGCCTCATAAATCGCTTTGATCACGATTGGGCTGGTGTAGTGAGCATTCAATGTGCTGGCCCTTGCCATCTCATATTCCTGATCAGACAGAAGATCTTTCAGTTCTTGATATTCCCGCACCCAGCCTGCTTTCTCCGGTTCAAAGGCATCCGGCAGACCGCCCCAGCCCACATACTGAGCAAGAACAGACTGTTCTTCGGGCGTGGCGTTCCGATTTTCCTGTTCCAATGTGAAAAGGGTACGGATAGCCGCCACATTGTGCTCATACTTTGCCTTCGGCCCTCCTTCCCCCAGATGCTCGTTTGTGATCCGGTAGTTCTGGGCAGGAATCTCTGTCACAGGTGCAAGAGGAATTTCATCTTCGGACATTGGCGGCACAGCACTGCCTTCAAGCGATTCTTCCGGAAGTTTCCTGGACACTTGCACTGGCTCTGTACCGGAAACGGGCTGTAAAGATTCCTGTTCCTCAGCAGTGAGATACCGGTTCTCTCGTATCATTCTGCCAAGGCGCTGTTCTACCTCTGTCCAACGAAACAGCCTTTCACTGTCATACTCATAATTCCTGAGCCGGATTCCTTTTCCATCTGCGTCCACAAAGCCTCTCGTTCCATCAAGAAAATGATAACTGTGACCGCTTATGCCATATTCTGCTTTAATCAGGTTCACCCGTTCCTTCGGTTCCGTTTCTCTGGCATAAATCGCACTGATCCGCAGCTTCCCGCCTTTTAACATGGTTCCCTGTGACAGCATCCTCTCAATTTCTTCTTCAGGGACAGAAAAAGCGGAGGGCTTTACGCTCTCCGCTGGTTCTAAACGGTCTATAGCTGCTATCTGCTCCGCTTCCGTTGGAAACAGGCTTAATTGTTGATAAGCTCCTCCTGTATTATCTCTTCCGCCTGTGCTTTCAGACTGTTTAGGTGGCGTACCCAACCCATCTGGTTCAACTTTTTGTCCGGCGCTGGATTCTTCTCCAGAAGTTCCTTCATCAGCTGATCCAGCCTCCGGTGCGCTGTCTCGTCTATCTCCTGAAGATGGGGAAATAACTTCTCCGCCAGTACCAGATCGCTGTAAAGTATCGGATTGTTCTCCTTCAGATATGCCCTGCGCATTCTCCCGTATTTGCCCAGAGGTTTCTCTGTGGTCACGCTCAACTCGATCTCCGGCAGAAGATAATCCCCTTCCTGCCTGTATGTTATTTCTTTCTGCATAATTCTGGCTCCTTTCCTGGGCTTTTGTCCGTTCATAATCCCGGATGGCCCTCTCTATTTCACGGAACACTTCTCTGGAAATACTGCTGACGGCAGTTCCCAGCGCGGCGGCAGTCTGACGGGTGTTGAAATCAGAAACATCCCTGAAATCCTCCGGCTCAAACAGGTTTTCCCCTTCCTCTGTGCATCTGACAGAGAGGGTATAGGCAATGCTGGCCTGCGCCGCCTTCCGAAATACAGTTCCTATGTTAAATTCATCATACTCTTCCAGAAAGCTGTCCGCAACGATACCGCGAATCTGCCTGCCGTAATCCAGCCAGTAATCGGCGGCCAGACGGCCAGCCACTTGTTCCAGCTGTGCTTCCAGGGACTGATTTTCTCCGCTGATGCCATAGGCGCGTTCCAGGGCAGCCATAACCGGATTCCGGTATTCTTCTTTCATTTGCCAGAGCCAGACCGGGCGGGAATTCCTTCTTGCTCCGGTATCTGCCACATCAAAAACATACCGCAGTCTCGGTGAATCCCCTTCATTGTCCACCAGAGCAATTCCCTTTGCGCCCCGTTTCACATACCTGTGCATAGTATCAAACCAGAAATCATATTCTGCACAGGCAGTCGCTTCCGGGCGCTGCAGGTAAATCATCAGCTGGTCATAATAGGGATATTTATAGTTTCTGGAAGCGGTAGTCAGAAAAGCTTTCCACTCATCCTGCCGCCCTGTCACATATTCCGGTGCGCCTGCCAGAATGTCTGCATAGCGCCGCGCCTTGATTCCCATTCTCATTCTCCTCCCTGTCCCAGATATCCGAATAAAGATCCAGCTGGTCAAAAGCCTCGTCCGTCATCTGTTCCAGCTTTTCCATTACCCGATCCGTCAAAGCCCTCAGTTCCTTTTCATCATGCTCAAGCTGTCCACGCATCTCCCCAAGGGCCTGATACAGCCCCGGACGGTCTCCGGGGCTGTAAAGCATCATCAGTATTTTTTCTTCGCCAGTAAAATCCACATTCTCACTCCCTGCTTCGTTCTGTTGGCTGGTGTGGAGCCATAGTTCTCCCGGACTGCTGCAGGTCTTTCAGCTGTTCCAATACAGAAGGTTTTTCCTCCGGGCTGCTGCGGCCTGCCCGCTCGTCAGGCAGATTGTTTATCACTCCGTCCAGATTGTTGTCATTCTGCTCCAGACTGTCCTCGGCAGACCGCAGATGATTTTTCCCGGAAAAGAAACCCGGAAGCTCCACGAACCCGACCGAATCTACATAATGACAGGATACCTCTCCGCCAGTGTTGAGCGCTACGATATCGCTGACAGAAAGGCTGTGCCCTCTGAAATCTGCCGGATGATTAAAATTGAATCTCACAAACAACTGCTCAAGCATCCTGTCTCTGTCCTGAAAAGGCGGAAGCGGAGCCAGATAAACCACATCATAATGGTCAATCTCCGGTTCCTTTCCCTGCTTCTTCAATGCGCTGTAAGACGCAAATCTTTCGTACCTGGTATCTTCGCTGTCTCTCAGCTGCAAAATCACATAGGTGTCCGTACTGCTCTCAAGGAAGGCTTCAAGATTTCTTTCTGGAGCAGTAATCCCGTTCACCTCATCCCATTTCTCGATTTTATCCCTCGACATCGTTCTCCTCCCGCAACGGCTTCATAAAAGGAAGCCCGTTTTTCCTCGCATTTTCAATGTCACGCTGGCGGCGGCTTTCCCCATAAGGAGGCCGTATCCCGATACTCCTTTTCGGAACGGTATAGGTCACAGCCCGCTGCGGCCCGCGCCGTTCCAGTCTGTACTGATCAGGATATTTATCGGAGAGGGCTTTCAGCTTGTTGATCAGACGCTGGTCATGGGTGTAAACGCTGGCGGTATCCAGCTCATTATCCCACAGGATCACCGTTTCCTGCTCCGCCAGTGTCAGATGATAGCGGCGGCTCATCGTGATTCCTCCCGGAACTTTATACCGGAAGAATGGTACTCTGCTCCGGTTCTCTTCATGCCGTTGAGTTTTTCCACCGCCGATTCTCTTTTCCCTGCACTATTTCTTTCCCTGATTTCTGCAGCTCTGTCCAGAATCACGTCATACACGGCCCGGTAACGTGTCTTATCAGCCAAGCCGACGCTGTCCAGAACTTTCTCACGCGCTTCAATAAGAGAGGATTCCGGCTTCTCCAGCTTGCCTTTTTCCATTTCACAATACTGACCATTCAACAGGAGATAAGCCCAGCCGTCATCGCAATATTGAACGGCAAGATAACGGTCATTTCCTATTTTCCAGCAGCCTTTGTCTGCGTCCAGCTCTGCCTCCGGCCTGCAGCTTCCACCTGACAGCTTGAGTTTTTCTGCATATTCACAGATATGATAGACGGAGCCGGATACTGTGAGGTGATATTCATCAAGGAACCGACACCTGGCAGTGAAAGCCCTGTCCGGATACACTACTTCAATCGTGCCGCCGTCCGGAATACGGAACTTCTCTTTATAATCCGGAGTAATGAACCGAATATCCCGTTTCGGCAGTGTTTCCGGTTCCCAGAGGCTTCGCCTGCGAATTCCCGATTCCACGCAGGGTTCCAGCATACGGAGAGACACTCTTTCTGCCCTCAGCCCGTCAAATCCTGCGACCTCCACTGCCAGGATTCTGGCCGCAGCCATAGGATTTTTAACGGGACAGCAATGCAGGTCTTCTCTGGAAATATCTCCATCGTACTGTTTCTCATAACTGGCTTTATCATAAAATGCAAAATAATAGCCTTCCTCAATTTCCTGCAAGTGCAGAAAAGACTTATCATCAATCAGGAAAGCTGCTTCCGTTTTCCTCTTTGCTTCACTCATTTCTGTCCCCCGTTTTCAAATTCCATTTTAAAGTGCGGTCTGCCGTCATTTTCTGTTTCAAGAAATACCGAGGCGTTATAGGTCTTTCCCGTCTTCTGGCTCATGCAGTCCTTTAACTTCACACGTCTGTCTCGTACCAGCTTTTCTGCGGTCTGCTTCGTCATCCGCTTGCCGATTTTGTTGAAATAGGCGTTATCCGCCCAAAGGACAAAACGGCACTCACGGTTGGAGCAGAACCAGCCCTTACTGCGGCCGACAACTTCCGCCCCACAGTGAGGGCAGGTTCCAATCACTTCGTTTTTCTGCATCAGTACATCGGCTCCTTTCACAACCTCATAAGTGTCTACCAGTTCCCGTATCATTTCACAGATTTCCTTCATAAAATCTTCCGCCTGGTAATCGCCGCGTTCAACCAGAAGAAGTTTTTCTTCCCAATTTGCCGTCATCGCAGGAGACCGAATCTGCTCCGGCAGAATTTTTACGAGAGAGATGCCCTTTTGCGTGGGGATCAGATACCTGGTCTTCTTATCCCCTTGCCGCTCCAGAAACCCCTTCTGTACCAGCTTTTCAATAATTCCAGCGCGGGTAGCCGGAGTTCCCAGCCCTTTACGCTCTGCCTCATCCGGCATTTCATTCGCGCCAGCCGTCTCCATGCTCTGCAGAAGCGTATCTTCTGTAAAATGCTTTGGCGGAACGGTCTTCCCTTCCTTTATCTCTACGGAAAGCAGCGGAAGAGTAGAGTTATCCTTCATGGATGGCAGCACGTTCTCTTTCTCTTTTTTCTTTTTAGGACTGCATTTCTCTTCAATTCCCTTCCATCCGGCAGAAAGAACCGTTTTCCCCTTTGCTTTGAAAACCGCATTGCCGCAAAGGATTTCAGCTGTAGTTTCCGCTGTTTTGCATGGCTCACTTACAGCTGTCAGAAGGCGCTGGACAATCAGCCTTAAAACTTCCGCTTCCCCTTTCGGAAGCTCTGATAAAGTACCTTTCTGCAATTCTTTCGTAGAGATGATAGCGTGATGATCGGTCACTTTCCTGTTGTTTACGACCTGCCCGGCATTCACCAATACAGCGCCAACATCCAGAAAACACGCATCTGCTGCGGCAGCCACAAGCTCCGGAAGCATTTCCGCCATATCTTCTGTCAGATACCTGCTGTCCGTTCTGGGATAAGTGACCAGTTTTTTCTCGTAAAGGGCCTGTGTGTAGTCCAGCGTCTGCTGTGCCGTGTACCCAAGTATTCGGTTGGCCTCTCGCTGAAGACTGGTCAAATCATAAAGTGCAGGAGGCCTTTCGCTTTTTTCCGCCTGCGTAATCTTTGTGACTCTGGCTGAACCTTCCTTCCGACAGATTTTAGCAAGGCTATCTGCCGCCTCGCGATTTTCCATGCGCTCGCCGGATACGGTAAAACCATCGAAGTGAAGCTGTACCTGATAGAAAGTTTCCGGCTGGAATGCCGCAATCACGGCTTCCCTCTCAACGGCCATGGCAAGGGTAGGAGACATGACTCGCCCGGTATTCAGCGTTGTTCCATACATGCATGAAAAAAGCCGGGTAGCGTTGATTCCGACAATCCAGTCGGCTCGCTCCCGGCACAGGGCCGCTTCATACAAAGCATCATATTCTTTTGATGGTCGAAGGCTCTTAAATCCTTCGCGGATGGCGCTGTCCTCCATGGACGAAATCCAAAGCCGCTCAAACGGCTTCCGGCACCTGCACTGATGATAGACCAGTCTGAAAATCAGCTCCCCTTCACGCCCTGCATCTGTCGCGCAGACCAGGCTCTCCACATCCTTGCGGGCCATCAGCTTTTTCAGGATTTCAAACTGCTTTTTCGTTGCCGCTGAAATCCGATATTGAAACGGCTCCGGGAAAATCGGCAGGTTCTCTTTACGCCATTTCTTATACTGATCACCGTATGCCTCCGGCGGAGCAAGCTCCACCAGATGACCGACACACCAGCTCACCACATAGCCGTTTCCTTCCAGATAGCCGTCCCCGCGTCTGGTTGCTCCTAGAACCTTCGACAGTGCCTGTGCGACCGAGGGCTTCTCGGCCAGAACCAATTTACTCAATCTGCATCCGCTCCTTTCCTGAACGTGAAAGCAGCCCCGGAGGTGGCCGGAGCTGCTAGAATATAAATGTATCTATATTTTTAGACTTTATAAAATAAGAATCTGCTTTTACTAAATGAAAAGAACAATATATCAACTTTCAAAAAATATTAAATATCACTGCTTTAATTTTTTCCTCATCTAACCCAATATATCGAAAGAAGCATACATATAATAAAGCTAATAAAGCGGGATACAAATAAGCACTATTTCCCCAATTAATTACGCCTGAATGAGTTTTCCCATTCCGTAATTTTACAAAAGCCGCTATATTTTCTTCACTCATTTCTTTTAAACTACGTTTTGAAATTAATAAATCTATTACAGATTGATTTTCATTATACAATGTAATTATTTTTTGTTTTAATGTATAACTGAGATATTCAAATGCACTACTTACTGTCGTTTGGGTATAAACATCAATTTCTGGATGATTTTTTATAAACTCACTTATACTTTTTTTAATAGCCTTTTTCAATTCCGTGATGTGCTCATCCTTTTCTCGAGTCCGTGAATCCCAATTATATGCGACCTCTAAAGCAGTACACAAATCTTGAATATTGGATATGCTAATCTTATTAACCATTTTATTATCTTCCGGTAAAATAGTTAGTAAGATTTCTGCCTCATCATTTGCTATTTTATTAATCAAATTAGGGAGACCATTCCAAATGCTTAATAAAGGGATAACCCGATTACTCCTCTTCATAGAATAATTTTCATATCTATCAAAAATCTTACAGTATGCTGTAGTAAAATATTGTTTAGCGGAATTTCTCTGGCTAAGATATACATCAAAACGAACGTTATTTTGTTTAGTTAAAATTGCTACCAAGGATTTTACTATTTTATAATATTTAATGATTTTTATACTGTCTTGAGCATTTTCAAACGAAAACCGTATATAAGAATTTAGTTCACCAAGATTATATGCTTCTAACTTTATTGGATCGTTCATTTCTCCTGATTGCAGCACAGAAATCGTTAGTTCAACTTTCTCGTTATCTATATTAAGTTCAATAGAATGTGAGTACTCTTTCCATGGACGTATTTTTACTTGTCTTGCCCCATTATTAAAATATTGATTCATATCTGTTGGTTCTACTGCAATTTGTGGCATATATAAAGAATTTATATTGCCACCGTAAAATGTAATAGCATGAAACTTATTCCACTCTTCCGTCAAATTGTCATAATAACCAGCAGCATTGCCAGCCGCTTTAATTATTAAAGGAGTCGCAAATTGAACAGACAAATCGAGTCCTAACCCCCTCGTACTAAACTCAGTTTTACGCAAAAAGGCAATTTGAGTTTCTTCATATTCTCCAAATAAATATTCCGGAAATTCACACTTATACGAGCAGGTATTTTGAAATACATCCCACCTTTTGCTTTTATCGCTTTGCGCTGGAAGCATTGTAACAACAGAGTCTGAAACATTATACACAAATTCATTTCCATTAACTCTTAAATATCCATTAAATCTATCTGGTATTTTCTTCATATTACATTTCACCATCCTACTCAATCTTTAATGACCGTTCCATCATCGTACCCTATCATAATAAAAATATACCCTAAACATCTTAAAAATCAAATATTTTTTCCCTATGTAGGGCAGCCCAAAGCCGCCCTCAAACTTCATCACATCAGCTCATCGTCCTCCGAACCTTCTACATCCTCCGGTTCTTCCTCCTCATAATTTTCCTCTTCATTCTCCTCCGGGAAGTCATACTCGTCCAAATCCTCTTCATAATCCGCATCCGGATCCGGCTTCGCCTGTTCCTTTTTCTTTCCCTTCAGCTTCATCCAGCCATATGCCGCGCCGCCACCGATCAGTGCCAGTGACAGCAAAGCCACAGGCAGGAGATTTACAGATTTTTTCGTTTCCGTTTCCATTTCCACGTCACCCGTTTCTGTGCTTTCTTCCTCTGTTTCAACTGTTTCAGGAGCCGGAGTCTCCTCAGGTTCTTCCGTTGTCTGATACTGTGCCGCTTCCTCTTCGTCCATCAACGACAGCAAATCCGCCTCGTCCACCTGGTTCAGAAAGTGTACCGTCTCATTTCCCTCATCGTCCCGGTCAATAATCAGATAAAAGTAGTTTCCATTTTTGGTGACCAGCGTAATGAACTGTTTTCCCGTTTTCGTGATGCCGCCCAGGTCATCTACCAGCGTCAGGTTTCCGTCCGGCGTAAAAGCATTTCCGTCCGTCTGATTCAGATTGAACGCGCCGCTCATAAACAGTTCCATCAACCGGGATAACTCTTCCTCGCTGAAAGACAGAGTAAGATCACTGTCGGTTTCTCCACCTGCCTGGATTGTCAGGTAACTGCCATACACATAGCCGACCCGCTCCGGCAGAAGAATCTCTGCCCAGTCACCATCTCTGCCGATCACCTCCACCTCGGTGCCGTTCGGCAGCTGGACGAAGGCAGTGTTCTCTATTCCCGCGCCAGTGCGGACGTTCAGATCTCCGCCATTAGTTGTGACAATCCCCATCTGGGAGCTTTCCGTTTCTTCCCCGGCAGAATCATCCGGGCTTTCCTCAGCCGATTCTCCACCACCGACCACAATGCCGTCTTCTGTCATCGTGATTTCCAAAGAACCTCCCAAAAGTTCCTTCAGAGCTTCTTCATCAATGTCCCCTTCTGTGGGAACAGCTTCATCTCCCTCAATGGCTCCTTCGGTTTCCGGCGCTTCTGCGCCTTCCGTTTCCACAGCCTCTTCTGTCTCTGTTCCGGCAGCAAGAGCTGTAACCGGAAATGCGATCATGCACAAAGCCGCCGCCAGAAATACCGCTGACATCTGCCTTTTACTCATCATACTGTCCGTCCTCCTTCACTTCCGCAGCCATTACCTGCGGCATGAATACCGCAGACTTCCGGATCAGCTCTGCCAGCTGTTCCGGCGTCAAGTTGGCCGCATGAACCATTTCATGGATCTCGGTATTTTCCTCTTCCCGATACCGTCGCTCCAGGTCTTTGACCTTCGCATCCCATTCCGTCCGTTTCTTCCGGGCTTTTTCCAGATCAGCACCGATCTTTTCAAGTTTTACCCCCATTATTTCTCCTTTCCCGGCAGAATCGCCTAATAATCGGATCATCTCGCCAATCATGCGGAATTGCACGAACCTACTTTTTATCGTAAACCATACGGCGCATCCCAATAACATGATAATAAGGATGTATGACCATAATATATCGTTGACTCCGTTGATCCAATTATTCAATAGCTCCATGATTTATAATCTGTTGTTTGGTTACAAAGATACGTATCTACGAAGCAAATTCATCGAAATATTATTTTTTTATCATTTTCTTGTAACGTTTTCCAAACGGCTGTCGTCTTATAGTTAGAAACAAATGATAAGCGGGAAAGGCCACCCTGCTATATTCGGAAAAAATACGATAAAAATGAAACGGATGATGATTTGGATCATACTGCTAGGCGGTATGGTACAGGGAGCTTTTGCTCAGAACTTGGAGATAAAGGGAATGGTGCGGGACGCTCGCAACAAAGAAATCTTGGAATTTGCAAATGTGGTATTGCAAACAATGGACTCTTCTTTTGTAGCGGGTACGACTACGGATATGAAGGGGCATTTTTTATTAAATAAGATTAAAAAAGGGAGTTATATTCTATCTGTCTCTAGTCTAGGCTTTAAGACGGAGTATATTTCCTTGGAAGGCTTGTCCAAGAATATTTCTTTGGGAGAAATATCCTTAAATGATGATGCGGTATCCTTAGACGGGGTGACGGTTAGCGCCTCTGCCCAGACGAGCCATGCCGATAAAAAAGTGGTCTTCCCATCGGATCGCCAGATGAAGGCTTCGGGAAACGGTATGGATTTGTTGCAGCAGATGATGCTACCGAGAGTGCAGGTGGATTTGTTGAACAACGAGATCAAGGCCACGGGAAATGG
>ENA-OPNV01001200-OPNV01001200.1-human-gut-metagenome-genome-assembly--contig:-NODE-1200-length-11960-cov-6.024360_pt1 | contig 11960 bp, 10 predicted proteins | sample MGYA00241542_ERZ501781 | MGnify/ENA primary metagenome ERZ501781 (study PRJEB25962, sample SAMEA2042609) | human gut metagenome | biome: human gut; feature: human-associated habitat; material: faeces...
TTTGACCTCCGGTCTTTTCACGGTGTGTTTGTGGGTGCAGGCGGTGAACCATGGCATCCCTCCTTATTATCCGTGGCTCCTTGCCGTGGGGTCCACCAGCTGGATCAGCTCCAGGCGGTCCAGGTGATGGGGGTCGATGTAGGAAATCAGCTTGCCGCCTGAGGTGAAGTAGATGGCATTTGCAGTAACATACTGAAGTGACGGAAACTTGAGTCCGTAGGGCTCCAGCTCCATCTGCCCCAACAGATGATAATTCCGGTCATATGCGTAGATGGTGCGGTGTGTATCCGCGTCATCGTCCGACGTGCGAACGATGATATAATCCTTGGTGTACTGCGGCAGGGCCAGGCTGCAATCTGTGGGGACCTTTACCGTCTCCGTGCCGGTGGCCTTGTCATATTCGCACAGGCCCACGCCGACGCGGTGGTAGTATAGTACATTGTCAAAGTTCACCATCGGACTGTTCGATTGGTTCCAATCTTCAAAAATATGCTCGATGCGCCCGGTTTCCAAATTGCCTTCCGCATAGGTGACACTGCCAGTCTCGCCGTTGAACATCGGAAAATACAGGTATCCGTTGCTGATAGACACCCCGACAGACGGCCAATCCGTATGCACCGGAATGTCCTCCTGAAATAGCCGGGTGATTTCCCCGGTCTCCAGCTGAATCTTATAAATGGCCATGGCATAATCGGGATCGCCCGAGGAGATGGGCATAGCCAGATAAATGAGATAGCCGTTGTCGAAAAAGTAGCTGCCGCCCAGCTGCTTACGCCCGTCCAGGGCGTTTTGCTCCGGGAGTCGGGCAATTTCCGTGTGGTCCGTCCCGTCCATATTCATACGTACCAGGACAAAGTCAGTGCCGTCGTCCTGCACCCCATACAGATGCTGATTGAAATAACCCAGGGCAAATCCCGCGTATGCATTGCAATTGGCATCGCCATGTCCGCAGTCCGGCTTATTGCACAAGACATAAAAATCATGACTGCCCGGCTCAGCAAAGCGGACCAGGAAATCCAGCAGGGGCTCCAGGCAGTAATTTCCCTTTTCCGTCTCCACGAAAAATCCGTCGCTGTCCTGATACCGGTACGCTCCCGGTTGGACCTCGAAGTCTGCGGCGGTGGGGGCGGCGGGTTTGGCGGCGCAGGCGGTGAGGGCGAGGGCGAGAAGCATTAGGGGGAGGAGAAGGCGTCGTTTCATAAGAAGATTTCCTTTCTGCGGCGGGCGATATCGGATAAACCCATTATAGCAGATGGATTTATCCGGTGTCAACTATGAGTTAGCCGTGGACTCTGGCGTTGCTGGTATCCGGCATCGGAAGGAGCTCCAGATTGGACAGATCGCTGGTGTCAATATGCCTATGCCGCAAGCAGCAGCAGATACTTGGAAGCCAAACGGTCAAAATTCAAGGAGATTGCCAAAATCAATAAATCCAGGAGAAAAAGATAGCGGAATCGTCCGCATGGAGTGCATTGTAGAATTTCACGAAAAACTACAGGAGCTGAGAAAAAGCCGCAGACTGACACAGGCAGAACTCGCCGAGCTGCTCTATGTTTCCCGCACGGCAATCTCCAACATGGTGGCTACTGCGATGTGATCTATGCAGTACAGCAAGCCATGAACGGATATGATCCCGACATCATCGGCTACCAACCAAAAGGGAAACAGCCAGAAAAAGCAGTTAACGCTCTTTGAGAACACGCTGGCTCGTCTTGGCATCCGGCACAAGAAGATTCGTCCCTTTACTCCGAGGCATAACGGCAAAGTGGAACGCAGCCACAGAAAAGATAACGAAGAAATTTATGCCTGTCATACCTTCTATTCCTTCGATGACTTTGTCAAACAGCTTGCTGTCCATAACCGCCGTGCCAATAACTTGCCCATGAGACCCCTCCGCTGGCTCTCGCCTAATGAGTTTGCTGTCCAATATGTTTGACAAACCTACAAAACATTTGCACGGAGAGGGAACCGGCCCCTTGCCTCCGGCGGCGGGCTGTGGTATAATAAGTAGAAGTATATGCGCCTGTGATGGAATTGGTAGACATGCGAGATTTAGGTTCTCGTGCTTTCGGCGTGTGGGTTCGAGTCCCTTCAGGCGCACCAAACCAATATAATCCGAACCTATTTCCAATCGGTGATGGGTTCGGATTTATTGTTTTCTTTGACCGCTATGAAACCACCCATTTCCGCAACGGCGTGGAGCGCAAGCCCACTTCCAAGCCAAGAGGCCCACGGAAAAAGAAGAAATCCATATAAACGCAAAAAAAGGCGGGGTGTCACCATTTTCGGATGACACCCCGCTTTTGCTATGCCCTTATTCTGTTTTTGCCTCTTGCTTCTCCATTTCTCTCTGCTTCTTCCATTCAGAAAACTCCCACTGCCCTTCCTCGCTCTCGTAGAAAGCGAGGATGTCCGGCAGGATGCAGCGGGCTATCGCTTCGATCTGGTGCTGGGGAATATCGGTGTTGTTAATCAGCTTTTTTCTTCTACCCAAATGTACCTCCGTGTTTCTCAAAGATGGTTTACAGCTCGTGATCTTTAGGTCTCTGCTGGCGCTGCTGCTCTCGGAGTACCCGACGCACTTCCGGGGGAATACTGTCCACAAAACGCCGCAGCCGCTCGTTTTCCTTTTTCAGTGTCAACACCTCCATCTTCTTCTGGATGCTCTTTTCGTCGTTGACCTTTTCCCACAGACCTGCATTTTCCTGAGTCAGATAATCAATGGTAGCCTGATACTTTTTCATCTGTCCCAAGTGTTTTTCCAGTCGAGTAAAGTACGGCCCCACCATCTCCAAAATCTCGTCTCGCTTCTTCCCGGCGTTCATCACTCCGATTTCGGACACCGCCTTCTCAATGGCCTGCTGCTGGCGGGTCAGGTCTATGGACTGCTTGAACAGCCATGTGGGAATATGCTTGCGTTTGGTAATAAGGGCGCTCTCGCCTCGTTTGAGGACGGGGAACGCCTTTTTCATATGGGCGTGAAACTCGTCCTGCCATTGGGATAGCTGCGCCCGATTGCCCAAAATCTCCTTTGCAGACAGCCGCCCGTCCTCTGTGATGGGAGTAAAGCACAGGTGGAGGTGAGGTGTTTTCTCGTCCATGTGTACCACAGCGGAAAAGATGTTACCCCGGCCCACCTTCTTCTCCATGAAAGCCACCGCCTCCGTAAAGTAGGCTTGTATCTCCCTCTTGCTCCGTCCTGTGAAAAATTCGGGGCTGGCGGTGATCAGCGTGTCCACAAACATGGTGCTGTCCTTCCTGGTACGGCAGCCCGCCGCCTTGATGCGAGTGTCAATTTCCTTTCGGTACTTCTGTGTAGGCTGGATAATGTGAAAATTGTCCTTGCTTTTGCTGATGTCAATGTCAGGGTTGCTGGCGTACCGCTCCTTTGTACGCTCGTGGTGGGCTTCCAATGCCCCTGCCGGCCCCGCCTTGTGTTTGACAAAGCGTAAAATTGCGTGCTGTGCTTTTTGTGCCATTGTACCTCCTTACCGCTTGCGCTTGACCCAGACAATGTCATAGTCCAGCACATCCGCAAGCTCCACGGCTTCTTGGTATCGCAGGGAACCCCGACGCAACTTGCCGGATAGATTGGGGACGCTGCGGCTCCAATCGTAATCGTCGTACAGCCTATCCACCACCTCTGTCATGGTCATGCCAGAACGGACGATATAGGACTTGATTTCTTCTCGAATGCCCATTGTTCTCTCTCCTTTCCATGTCTGCCCCACAAAGGGCAATGTTCGGTTTCGTTGTTTTGTACAAGATTTGCCGGGAACGAAAAAAAGCCCGCCAAACCGTGAACTCAGTTCGCTTCACGGTGGCGCGCTCTCCGGCAAATAACCGATACAAAATCTATCAATCGTTCATTCAACGGCGATCCTTCAAAAATTCGGGGGGGATTTTCACCTTTTTTCATCCTGCTTGAGCGAAAAAAGCCACGCACAACCTTTTGGTCTGCGTGGCTTTCATACGCTGCGTCTGTACTTTTGAAGTTTCTTTTTTACCGCCTCCACTCGTTTGATAACTCCGCTGTGGTTTTTATACCCCAGCCTGTCTGCAATTTCCTCGTAAGTGAATCCATCCTGTCTTAGCTCAACAATCTGCCGATCCTTCTCCGTCAAGGTGGCTAAAAACCGTTCCACAAAGTCCTTAGCGATCACATATTCCTCTACATTTTGGCTTGGGTCTGGAATATGGAAGATAGGACTGTCGTCATCGCTACTTTCCAGCATTCCTTCCAGAGAAACGGTCTGCACCTTCTTGGAACGGGTGTGATACCACCTGCGGAGAAAGTCTTTGCGGGCGTTGGTGTCCCATTTTTCAAAATCTTCATCGCAGGGCATTTCTCGCACGATGTCCAAAATTGGTTGCCACCCCTGCCCTGCAATCGCACGCTTCACCACACGGGCAAATAATTTCCTTACCTGCTCAGCATCTGGGAAGGGAATTTGCGTTCCGGGTTTCATGCGGAATAAAAGCTGCAAGCCCCACCCACATTCCTGCTCCATTAAACTGGCCCAAAGGGGCAGCGCATAGGATAGCCGCCAAACTGGACAGTAGCCGGTGTAGTGTTCTTTCCACCCGCCAAAGCCAAAGTGCGGAAAAGTCAAAGCAGCTATGGCGTCCATGATGTCCTTCAAGAAAGCGTCGCTGTCGAGCAAGTCCATCATTGGTTTGGATACCGCTATTTCAGATAGACACCGTGGCAGTGTATTCAGTGTAGGATACCTGACGATCTGGTCTACCGGGATAAGATAGACAAGAGGTAGATAGCGGATGTTGCTGTCAAAGGGAAACGTTACTTGGATGTGCGGATGTGGTTCGTCCATAGGGCTGACCTCCTTTCTCGCTTAATAAATTATCTAATTATTTACGACATAAATATATACTTTTTGTTCCTAAAATTCAAAAATATTTTTTGCTGTGTATACGAGCAGTTGTGTTCTTTCGCTTAAAAAGCCCTTGCCTAATTTCGCTTAAACGAATATACTAATAATGGTTTAATATTACCCCATGAGACAGACTTTGAGGTGTCACAAGTGAACGGATATATGACGGTACAGGAAGCCGCTGAAAAATGGGGCGTGACTCCCCGGCAAGTCCAAATTTTGTGCAAAGCAAACCGAATTGCCGGGGCGGCACGTATGAGTCGGATTTGGGTTATTCCAGAAAACGCAGAAAAGCCGACAAATGATAAAAGAGGACAGGGTAGGGAAAGAAATGATTCTCCAAAGCACCAAATATCAAAAACAAAATATTAATTTATCTTCCGCTCCTTGGACGATGCACGAATTTTTTGCCGGCAGCGGTCTCGTTGCGTATGGTCTAAAAGGAATGTTTATGCCTGTTTGGGCGAATGACATCAGCGAACAGAAAGCCGCTGTCTATGAAGCCAATTTCGGGTTCGAGCGGTTTATTCTTGACGACATCAAGAACATCAAGGGACGTGACTTACCGTTCGCTCACCTTTCGTGGGCCAGTTTCCCTTGTCAGGATTTATCTCTGGCCGGTTCCATTGGCGGAATCCACGCGTCGCGCAGCGGGTTGGTTTGGGAATGGCTTCGTGTACTAGACGAGATGGATAATAAGCCTAAAATTCTTTTGTTAGAAAATGTGGCGGGGCTACTCTCTACAAATGGTGGAAATAACTACCGTGTTCTCCATATGGCGCTCGTTGATCGCGGGTATCATTGCGGGGCCATTTTGCTAAACGCCTCCCATTTTGTCCCCCAATCCAGGCCCAGGGTATTTATTATCGCCGTACACGAAAGCTGCTCTATTCCAGAGGAACTGGTCGGAACCGGACCTTGCTGGCTGCACAACAAAGCCGCTATGCAACTGGGCCAAGAACTGCCAGGCTGGGTGTGGTGGCACACAGAAAAACCTTCTCGCCGAATGGTGTCGCTCAAAGATATTGTCGAGGATGGCGTGCCGTTTGATAAAGACGATGCTTTGCGGCTTGTTCCAAAACGGCACCAGGCAAAATTGCAGGAACACGACACTGTATACGCTACAGGATACCGCAGAACTCGAAATGGAACCCAACAATTAGAGTTGCGCTTTGACGGAATCGCCGGTTGCCTGCGGACGCCGGAGGGTGGTAGCAGTAAACAGTATCTGGTAGTCAAAAAAGGTGGAGAAACACACGCGCGCCTCTTGACCGTGCGCGAAGCAGCCAGACTGATGGGAGCGCCGGACAGTTTTGTGCTCCCCGGTAGCTATAACGACGGATATAAAGCGATGGGCGACGCTGTGGCCGCGCCGGTCGCGCAGTTTATAGGGGAACGATTCCTAACAAAAATTGCGGAGGCGGTATACGATGATTAGTCCTGAGGAACGCTTGAAAGCGTTTCAATCTGAAAACCATATTACTACGAAGGGTCCACTGTCTCTGGTTGTGCAGTTTACCCGCATGGTGAGAGACAAGAACTTTCCGCTGAATCCAGACGACTTCCAAACGAGCAGTAAAGGACAAGTCGCCGGGCTTGGCGGGGCCAATCTGAAAAAGATACTGAAAGAACACGGTATAACCCAACAGCTGTCCTCCGAAGGCGGGAGAACCAGCAGAGGCAGCATGGGACTGATGATCAAGTATGTGGACTTTTTGAACGCATGGAACGCAGAGGAATCCGTGGATTTTTCCGTGGTCGAGGAATTCTGGGCCGAGCAGGTGCGCGAATACTTTAGAAATCAACCGTTCGTGCTAACCGCCGATACTTCCAAAACGATCGGCGCAAATCTGGACGAACTGTTTGAGCAGGCGAAAAAGCGCCAGAAGCAAAATCCAGGCACGCAGTATCTCGGTACTGTGTTGCAGCACCTTGTAGCGGCGAAGCTCTGTTTGATTATGCCGGAAAATTCTTTTGAAATCCATGGAGCGTCTGTGGCTGACGGTCCCACGGATCGCAACGGTGATTTTGTCATCGGCAGCACGGTTATCCATTGTACGACCATGCCCGGCGCGTTGCTGATTGAAAAATGTAAGGCCAATCTCCGCGCTGGCTGCCACCCTGTCATCATCACGATTTTTGAGCGTGTACATACCGCTCTTAATCTTGCTGAGGACGCTGGGCTGGCTGGCCGCGTAGAGGTGTGGGATATTCAGCAGTTCTTGTCTGCCAATGTTTATGAACATAGTCTCTTTGACGAGTCAAAACGGAATTCCACGCTCTCCGGCATCATTGACCGATACAACAAAATCGTGTTGGAAGCGGAAACCGATCCCAGTCTCCGTATAGAGTTTGAAGCTAGGTGATTTGTCGTGGCAGACATTTTTGATGCGGGAAAGCGATCTGACGTCATGCGGCAGATCAAGTCTAAAAAGAACAAGTCTACGGAACTACGACTGATTGAAATATTCAAGCAGAACGGAATCACAGGTTGGCGGAGAAATTACCCGGTAAAGGGCCACCCCGATTTCATTTTCCCCAAGAAAAAGATTGCCGTGTTCGTGGATGGCTGTTTCTGGCATGGGCATGATTGTCGAAACACTCGACCGGCCGATCATCAGGAATATTGGCAAAAAAAGCGTGAACGGAACATAAAACACGACAAAGAAGTGACGGCTATGTTTGAGGCTCGCGGTTGGACCGTGTTGCGGATTTGGGAGTGCGAGTTGCAAAAGAAAAACTTAGATGGTACAGTTGAAAAAATTAAACAGATTTTGAGCGTAGAAAGATATCCGGGCAGATAAGAGGGTGATTATTTGGACCAAAGCAAGTTTAATGAAAAGAACACGGCAAACGAAGTTCTTGCCATAGATTTATTTTGCGGCTGTGGCGGCGTTACAGAAGGACTTAAGCAAGCTGGTTTTACAGTTATTGCAGCGGTAGATAACGATCCGATATGTTGTCAAACATATCGTTTAAATCATCCAGAAGTTAGTCTTCTTGAAAAAGACATCTGTAAAACTAGTGCTCGTTCCCTCAAATCAATTTTAGGAAAACGCAAACTAGATTTGTTGGTGGTATGTGCTCCTTGCCAGCCATTTAGCAGCCTAAATAAATCCAAAAAGCCAGACGAACGCGTATATTTAATACTCCAATCTGTTCGTTTCACTAAAGCATTAAAACCTAAGTATGTGCTCTTTGAAAATGTGCCGGGTATAACAAAAAACTCTACCGTAATCAACCAGTTAAAATCCGAATTTTCAAAATTAGGATATAATTTGAGCGAACCGAAGCAAATTGATGCTGCAGATTATGGTGTTCCTCAAAGACGAGTAAGGTGCGTTATCGTCGCTTCTCGAAAAAAAATGGTTGATTTGCCGTCACCTACTACTCCAACTGGACATAGAATAACTGTTCGAGATGCAATCGGGGATTTACCGGCGGCTGGGTTCATCAATCCCAAAGACTCGCTTCATGTTTGTAGAAAACATAGTAAGATAACAATTGATAGATTGCGACATATTTCCCATGACGGAGGAAGTCGTGACGAGCTTCCAGCTCACTTGAGGTTGCAGTGCCACAAGAAACTTGATGATACAGGCGAAGCAACTTATTATTGCGATGTTTATGGACGTATGCGGTGGGACACAGTGGCACCTACGTTAACTACAGGATGCACCGATGTAACCAAAGGGCGGTACGCACATCCTGTTTTTGACAGAGCAATTACTTTGCGTGAAGCCGCACTTCTACAAACTTTTCCGATAGATTATCGCTTTTATGGAAATTCCGGACAAATAGCAAGACAAATAGGAAACGCAGTTCCTGTAAATCTTGCAAAAAACTTAGCTTTGATTTTTCTCTCAAATAAAGGAGACAAGCTATGATCTATACAAAAAACCAACAAGAAGCCCTTGACTATCGCGGTGGAAACCTGCTCATAATTGTCTGTGCAGGAAGCGGAAAAACTCAAGTTCTTTCGCGCAGAATTGCTTTGCTTGTATCCGAAGGGGTACCCAAAGAAAGTATTATTGCCTTTACTTTTACTGATATGGCAGCCGGGGAATTGAAATCACGTATCAGAAAAGAGCTGGCGTCGTTGCGTGAAGAAGGACGGATCGATGATGCGTCTCTAGGTGAAATATATATTGGGACCATACATAGCTTTAGCTTACAGCTCCTAAAAGAAATACACCCAAGCTACAGAAATTACGATATTATTGATGAAAAGCGCCAAGCGGCTATTATCGTATCTAAGTATCTCGATTTTGGGCTAGACAAATTACAAGGAGCGAATTCCAAAATTGAAACTATCCGCCGCTTTATTGAAACGCTAAATATAATATACAGAGAAAATCTAGATGTAGACAATTTAAAAAACCAGGATTTGATTAATTCTGTCCATCAATATCAAAATTTCATCAAACAGCGCCCGAATTGTTTCCTTACCTTTGATGAGATTATAGCCGAATTGACTAGTGTGATTGAGAGCAATGAAGCTATTCGCGCTCAGGTACAGAACCGCTTCACTAACATTTTTGTGGATGAATATCAGGACGTTGATGACCGTCAAGAACAGCTTATCCGACTTTTAAGCAACGATGGGCAAACTGCGGCAGTTTGTGCAGTCGGCGATGACGATCAGGCAATTTATCGCTTCCGTGGCGCAACCGTTACAAATATTCTAACGTTTGAAGACCGATACCCTTCTGTAAATCGAATTACCTTATCCACCAATTTTAGATCATCCCACGCCATTGTCGAAATCGCTAACGCCGCCGTATCAGGGCAGCGTATTGGTAGACGAAACATTTTAGGATTACATCGGCGTCTGCCAAAGACAATGAAAGCACAGCATTATAACGCCGCAACAAACCAATTCGAAGAAACAATGGCGGAGCACGGCGATGTCTGGAATTGCACTTTTAGTAGTGAGAATCAAGAAGCAACTTTTATTGCTGATAAAATTCAAGAGTTGTTGGGCATTCCTTGGAATTCTGCTGGCACTTTGAGAGGATTATCTTACGCAGATATGTCTATTTTGTGCCGTAGTTTGAATTATACTAAAGCCATAACGGATGAACTTGATCGTAGAAGTATTCCATACATTATAAAAGGTTCAAAGGGCTTATTTGAAAGTGCGGAGATTAAGGTAGTCCACGCCGCATTTTGTCTGCTTTTTGACAGTCAATATGTGACTCCAGACCCTGAACAATTTGACAGATATACTTTTTATGGCGAAGCCGCTACCAGAGATGTCATTCGCACAAATGTAGACTTTCTCAACCGGATTGGTGCATTACCGTACGCCGACAGCAATACTTTATTTGGATGGATTGCTCAGAAGAAAGTTCTATTCAAACGAATGCTTGATCCTCAAGCACGCATCCGTTATCACTTGAGCCGGCGTATCTTTCCGCAAGAACTCTTTTATGAGTTGTTGGAGGTACTCGGAACTAATAAGAATGATGTCCCAGAAAATATTTTGTATAACTTAGGTCGCTTTAGTGAACTTATTCTGGATTTCGAGTCGGTTCATCAATGGGTAACGCCCTATGATATGAGGGACTTCGCGTACTATTTGGGATATTGGGCAACACGAGAAGCTAATGATATTCGGCATCAAGATCTTGGTGCGCAAGATGCAGTTCAAATTTCCACGATACATCAAGCAAAAGGATTAGAGTGGCCAGTCGTTTTCATCCCAACCTTAACCAATCGGCGTTTTCCTTCGCAAAGAAGGAATCGTGGAACCGAACACCTGATGGAATCAGATGAATGTACTGGCCGAGTTAGCGTTAGAAACAACTCTCCAGAAGCGCAAGAAAGATTTGATGAAGAATTGCGTCTTTGGTATGTTGCACTGACTAGAAGCAAAAAATATTTGTTCATTAGCGGTATAGAATGTACTCGTACACATACTTCGCAATTTGCTTCAAATATTCAACATGATTATGTCTGCACTGATCCACAGACTGTGTTTTCCAGGCCGAATCGTATTGATCCCTCTGTTCCGATAGATGCAACGATATTACCAACGAATTTTAGTGATTTGCGTTATTATTGGGATTGCCCAAAAGACTATTTGCTTCGTAGGCTTATGGGATTTAGTCCCGGCGTAAATGAAAGTTATGGCTATGGCCAGCAAATTCATAATTTGCTGGCGTTGTTGCATGAAACTTTGCCGAATTCAAATGTTGATGATGCATGGATAGAATCCCAGGTAGACGGGCATTTCAATTTGCGATATACCCGCGGCGAGCCACTAGAAGCAATGAAGGCTGCTGCTAAACGTATTCTGAAAAACTATCTCCATGATGACCCTGAACTTCGAAGCAAAGTCCTTCATGCAGAAAAGCCTTTCGAATTTATTATTGGCGACGCAATGATAAGCGGAACAATCGATTTGTTAAATAAAGCCGATCCAGCAGGCGAAAATGAAGCTAAGGTGGAAATCGTTGATTTTAAAACAGGCAAATCTGGGGATGATTTAGCTGCTGCTGAACGTCGCAGCCATGTCCAGCAACAACTGCAAATGTATGCGATTGCAACTCAGGACGCTCTCGGACTTGAACCGTTAAAAGCAACTGCACATTTCTTGTATGCTAACCAACCTCACATCAAAGAAGATGTAGAGCTTTCGGAAGAACAAATGGAAAATATGAAGCATCAAATCGCTAACACGGTAACCGCAATAAAGCAAGGGCGTTTTCCTTTATGCGCATCAAAGACTAGGTGTACTTCTTGCGATTTTAAGGCTATTTGCAACGGATCAACTAGATAAGCTGTATACCTGCTGTCGCTTACTGAAAATGGACAATGGTTTTGCTCCCTCCCGGCCACAAAACCACCGCCCACTTTCCTGCCAGCGCAAGCGGGGTGCAAACCGCATCGCACCCCGCTTTCCCTGTCAGCCGCGCCAGCAGGTATAACACACTACACCTTGCAAGCAAGGTCGTGTGCCAAAGGGGAGACCAAGCCCCCCTTTGGAAACCCCTGGTTTTGTCGGCGTGTGGCCACAGTCCGCATTCCTGCTCCCGTGTCCCCACCCCTCCAAAACCCAAAGAA
>ENA-OPNV01001204-OPNV01001204.1-human-gut-metagenome-genome-assembly--contig:-NODE-1204-length-11941-cov-4.005384_pt1 | contig 11941 bp, 10 predicted proteins | sample MGYA00241542_ERZ501781 | MGnify/ENA primary metagenome ERZ501781 (study PRJEB25962, sample SAMEA2042609) | human gut metagenome | biome: human gut; feature: human-associated habitat; material: faeces...
ACTCCGACTCTAAAGGCCGCTGGTTCGAATCCAGTCGGGCGTACCAAAAAGGGAGGCTAAAAAAGATATTGGGTGTAAAAGCCCAGTGTTTTCAAGGCTTCCGAGGCCCGTAGATGAGTAAATCTACGGGCCTCATTTTATCGATATTTGACCTTGCGCTATTCACTCTGATAAGAGTCAAACCCGCGGGTATCAGATGATATAGAGAACGGAAAAGAGCGGCGGTGTTTCCTGCGGGGAATATTTGCCGCTTTTTCTTTTCTGCCGGAATCTCAAAAGAGGTTCCGGCTTTTTCATTTTCAGGGGAGGAATGAGTTTGGAAAATAAATATTTTGCAGAGTTAGCCCGCCGCCTGCGGGCAGCTGGAATCACCGCAGGCCATCCGGAGAAGAACCGGCTGACAGTGCTGCTGAACAACCAGCCGGTTCTCTCTGTTTCGGCGGGGAGTGATGTGTTCCTCCTCCCTGCCGGAAGCAATCAGCCGGAAGCCGGTGAACTATACCATAAAGTTGCCCAGACTGCAGATGAAGTGTATGCCTATGTTGAAGCGGTCCAGACCGCCCCCCTCCTTCATGCCAGCGGTCTGAGTGAGAAATTCCATCTGCTGGCGGATTTTGGCGGCGCAGTGCTGGCTGGGCGTGAATTGGAAAACGGCTGGGGTTATCAATTTGTCACATGGATCTGGGATCATGACAGGACCGGGGTGAGTCATGGACATTATTATGAGGAGGATTTCCAAGGAGCCAAACAGGACTTCGCCGTCCGCTCCGGGCTGATCTCCAAAGCCCAGCTTTTTTCACCGGAGGAGTTAACCCAGCTCTATCGGGCCACAGATTATCTGCTGGATGAGGGACCTGAGCCGGAGGATGGCCAGCTCAAGGCCCTGCAGACTTCAAGAACAAAGATCGAATACACCGTCCCGGATCTGGCAGAGCGTTTGGAGCAAAGCCAGGGACAGGAACCACAAATGAATCTGTAAGAGTACCGGAAGAACGGGGCCTGCATCTGCTGATAGGCAGATAAGCAGGCCCCATTTTTTATGCGGAAAGGAACAGCAATGACAAAATATTTTTCACAAGACACTCCGTTGGCCGGTTTGGAACGGATGATGATGAGTGTTCCCGGCTTTCAGAAACGGGGCGGCGGGATGATGGTCCTGTGCAGATTCCATTACAAAAAAGAGGATGTGGACTGCACCTACTGCCGGAGCTATATGCGGCACACCTGTCAGGAATCTGTTTGCCCATACATTCCGGAGCGGTTGGAAGCAGGGACTATTGGCTATCAGGAGCTTGCGGAGAGATGCCTCCGCATGGCAGGCCACCAGAAGTTATGGAAGCGGGCCAGCTCTCTTTCCAAAGGGAATACGCTTCCTCTTGCGCTGGAACCGGCCCATCGGCACAGGCTGTCTGAGTGGCCGGAGGCCGGCACAGCCTCTATCTGCCCCCAGAAGCTGGCGGCGGTTTATCTGCTCTCCTCCCGCATCGGGCTCTGGCGGAGAGTGCTTCCCCATATATCTCACGGCAGGATCGACTTCTCCTCCGTTTCCCTGCGGGGGATCGACCCGAGGGACTATCCGGTGTACAGAGCAGCCAAGGGCCTCTACTGCGGGAAGCTGCTCATTACCTCCGCAGAATTGGCGGACGAGGAACAGGTTAGCAGCGAAGCCTTCGGTGATATTCTCAACGCTATGCTGATCGCCCGGTATGGAAAAACGATCATAGCTGCGGAGGTGAAAAAATGAGATATGTGCTCCAAGTGGTACTGAGCAACGCCCAGCATCCGGAATATGGACAGGCCACGATCCCCTTCCCCATTCCCAATCAGAACTATGACAGCACGATAGAGCTGTTGGGACCCCTGGAGATCGGCGATACACTCCGGCAGGATTGTCAGGTGGATGAGTTGGACAGCTTCTATACCGTCCTGAACACTCTGATCGGCACACAGGTCACCCTTGATGAGCTGGACTATCTGGCCAAGCGGCTGGACAGCTTCGATGACGGAGAGGCCGCCCAGTTCCAGGGGATGGCCCACAAGCTGGGGCTCTCGGAAATAAAGGATCTCATCAATCTGACCTTCTGCTGTCAGAAGATCACTGTGATCACCGATTTTTCCGACCTTGAAAAAATCGGGCGTGAACATTACATGAATTTGAATGGGGGCTGTGCCAGAACAGAAGATCTGGAGGCGCTGGATGGAACCGAAACCGCCTATTTGCTCATCGACAGCGAAGCCGGGACAGTCACCCCCTACGGCGTGGTCTACGACAACGGCATGAAATTGGAGCCGCTCTACAATGGGCGGCAGTTTCCGGAATATCTTTATGACAACAGCGGCATGGGATTGAAAATTGTACCGGCAGAAAACCAAGCCCCGGAGCTGCTTTGGCTCCCCGCGTCAGAGCAGCAGATTCGCCGCACCCTGCTGCGGACAGGCTGGCAGGATCCTGACCATGCGGACTACACGATAGATGTATTCCTGCTTCAGAAAGAGGTCGGCGAGATACTGGATGAAAAGCGGGACAGCCTGGATTCACTCAATGCCATGTGCGGAGCCATTGCAAAACTGGATCAAAAAGACAGGGCCAAGCTGGAAGCTGTAATCATATTCGCAGAACCTGAGAATGCCGGTGAGATCTGTCGTTTGGCTGAAAATCTGGATCAGTTCGACTTTATTCCCGGCGTCCACACTCCAAAAGAATATGGGAAATACATGATCCAAGAGTCCGGCCGGTTTGGATATGATGACCATCTGGATGCCTTCTACGATTATGAGGGCTATGGGCAGCACCGCATCCAACAGGAAAATGGCCGTTTCAGCGCCTATGGTTATGTGTCCTATTTCGGAGTAATGGCTCTGGAGGAATTGATGTCGGAAGACCCGGCCGAAGCATATCAAGCGCAACAGGGCCTTCAGTGGGGGAGAATAGAATGAGGCATCTGAAATTGAGGACCATCTGTCGTGGTGGTGTTCATAAAGAAATTGGATTGAATGGTGCAGCGGTAATCAGCTGTATTTTCAAGGCCAAAAAATTCAGATAGCTATTGCTGTCAGAGTGTGGTAGTGTTCGTGTCGAATACCGAATGACTGGGGATACGCCCGAGTCAGCAGTGACTCCGAAGACCAGGTCAACTCCTATATCGCCCAGGTAGACTTTTATACCAAGCACATCGCTGGCAAAGAGGACTGGGAGATGGTAGATATCTATGCCGATGAAGGTATCTCTGGGCTGGAAGCCAGGAATCGGGATGATTTCAACCGAATGATGGCCGATTGCAGGGAGGGAAAGATCGACCGGGTCCTCTGCAAATCGATCTCACGCTTTGCACGCAACACACAGGAATACATCCAGTTCGTGCGGGAACTACTCCGGCTGGGTATTTCGATCCACTTTGAAAAGGAGAACATCGATACCGGGAAGATGACCTCGGAACAGGTTGCCCAAATCTATGGGGCTTTCGCCCAGATGGAATCGACCAACCACTCCAGTAATATGCGCTTCAGTGTCCGTATGAGGATGGAAAAGGGGTTGTTTGTCCCATCTTCCGTCCCCTATGGCTACCGGCTGGCAGGGCGGGATCTGGAGATCATACCGGAGGAGGCTGAGGTGGTCCGCCGCATCTTCTCCGCTTATCTGAGCGGCCAGGGAAAGGATGATATCGCCAGGGAGCTGAACCAGCTCGGGGTGGATCGAGGCCGAAACCGCGAGAAGTGGCATCCCAGTACGGTGGCCTACATCCTGACCAATATCTCCTACACCGGAGATATGATCTGGCAAAAAAGCTGCGCCACAGATACGATTCCATTCCGGCAGGTTCGAAACCTTGGCCAGAAGCCCCGCTACTTTGTGGAGCACAGCCACCCGGCCATCGTAAGCTGTGCGGATTTTCAGAGGGTACAGGAACTGATGTCCTCCCGCAAGGGGCAGTTCCATGGGACGCACCGTATAAGTAAGGGCAGCCGCTATGATAAACACATCTACTGCGGGGGATGCGGCTCTCTCTGTCGCAAAAAAATCACAGGGGGAAAGACTTACTGGGTCTGCCGCCGCCACGATGGAAACAAAGCAGACTGCCCTACCCCGCAGATTCCAGAACCAGAAATTGCGGCGGCTGTCCTGCGGCTCTACCACAAGCTGAAACTTGGTCAGGAAACCGTCCTGCGGCCTGTCCTCAGCCAACTGCAGGAGCTTAGGGAACGGGAACTCCGCTCCAATCGCAAGATCAGTGATATTGACAATGAAATAGCCCGTATCTCAGAGCAGAATCTCGTCCTTGTTCGGCTGAAGTTGAAAGAGTATGTGGATTCTGCTCTCTATTTATCCCAGATGGATGAAATCGACCGTAAGCTGCGGGAGCTCAGGAAGCTGCGACGCCGTCTTCTGGAGGCAGCCGGTGAAGACCGGCAGATCCATGACACAGAGCGAATGATGGAGTATCTGGAGGATGGTCCGGAATGGCTGGATGAGGTTCCCGCGGAACTGTTTGGGGAACTGATTGAGCGGATCATCATTATCAGCCCGGAACGGCTGAAGTTCCGCCTGCTGAATGGGATGGAACTGGCAGAAAACATAGAGAGGACGGTGCGATAAATGGCGTGGCAAAGAAAAATTCCTTTCGGCTATCAGGTCCAGAACGGCAGGATCAACTGCCATCCGGAGGAAGCAGAGCTTGTAAGGGCTATCTTCTCCCGCTATCTGCTGGGCGGCTCCTACAGTCAGATTGCTGACGAGATGGCCCGGCAAGGTGTGCGCTATCATCAACATACTGCCCAGTGGAACAAACACATGGTCAAGCGGATTTTGGAGAATGAACGGTATCTCGGGATGGATGGCTATCCCCAGCTGGTGACAGATGAGGAATTTCTCGCTGTCCGCCTGCGGCGGGGAGAACAGAACACCTACGCTCCATGCCCAAGCGAGATCATCCCTATACGGGACAAGGCGGTCTGCGCCCTCTGTGGAGAAAAGATGGCGCGGGATACCAAATCCCGTGGCCGCCCACGCTGGCGGTGTAAAAATCCAGAGTGCGGCGGCAGTGTATATCTTGATGACAGCATCATTTTGGAACGAGTGGTGCAGAAGCTCAAAGTGCTGGCTCATTCTCCTGAGTGTATCCGGCTTCCTAAAGCCGCCCCTGCCTCAACAGATGCCCTTCGCATCGAAAATGAACTGGCCCTCTGCTTTAACCGGGCCGATATCAACCCGGAATATATGAAAACACTGATCATGGCCGCCGCTGCCGAGCGGTATGCCGGCCTGAACGATCCAACGCCGGCCCACAGGCGGGCACTGCTGCGGCAGAAGCTGGAGCTGGAGCCGGAGAACGAAGAAACCCTGTGGGAACTTTTTGAGTCGGCAGTAACCCATGTGTGCATCGGCAAAGGCGGAGAGATCAGCCTATCCCAAAAAGATCAAAAGGAGTGTGCCTCATGAACATACAGAAAACCGCCCCCACCCCCAAACTGGTCACTATGATTCCGGCTGACCCTCAGATGACAGAACGGGATCTTCGAAAAAAGCACCTGCGAGTTGCGCCTTACTGCCGGGTATCCACTGACAAGGAGGAGCAGCTCTCCAGCTACGAGGCACAGATCGAATACTACACGGAAAAAATCGACGCCAATCCGGATTGGACAATGGTCCGCCTCTATGCGGATGAGGGCATCACCGGCACCTCGGCCAAAAAGCGCAAAGATTTCCTCCAAATGATCCGGGACTGTGAGCGTGGAAAAATCGACTTGGTCATCACCAAATCGGTGTCCCGGTTCTGCCGAAACACACTGGATGGCCTGAACTATGTCCGCCGCCTGAAACGGCACGGCGTGGGAGTCTACTTTGAGAAAGAGAATGTGAACACCCTCTTCATGGACAACGAGATGATACTCACCTTCATGATGAGCCAGGCCCAGGCGGAAAGCGAATCCCTCAGCGGCAATGTGAGGTGGGGCCACCGGAAGAACTTCAAGGATGGAAAGGTCTATTACCACTGCAAGACCTTCCTCGGCTACCGCTGGGGTGCGGACGGACAGCCGGAGATCGACCCGGAGCAGGCAGCCATTGTCCGGCGCATCTTCTCCCGGTTTCTGCTGGGACACAGCGTCCGGCAGATCACCACCGACCTGATGGCGGATGGGATCAAAACAGCCACAGGGAAAACAGTGTGGCATGACAGCGTGGTCCAGAAGATGCTTTGCAATGAAAAATATATTGGTGACGCCATTCTCCAGAAGACCTACATTGCTGACCTGTTCACCAGAGAGAAGCGGGTGAACAACGGCGAGCTTCCCAAATACTATGTCCATGACTGCCACCCGGCCATCATTGACCGGGAGACCTTCCAAAAGGTACAGGAGGAGCTGGCCCGCCGGTCCAGCTTGAAGAAAACATCCTCCAAAGCGAAGACGCAGCTCGGGAAATACTGCGGAAAGTATGTGCTCAGCGAGCTGCTGGTCTGCGGGGAGTGCGGCAGCCCTTATCGCCGGGTGATCTGGACGCAGAAAGGGGTCAAACGGGTCGTCTGGCGGTGCCAGAACCGGCTGGAGCATGGCAGGAAGATTTGTAAGCAGTCTCCCACTCTGGATGAGGGCGACATCCACGACGCCGTCATCTCCGCTATGAACGAGCTGTTCCGGATGCAGGCAGCCAAGGATGCAGTAAAAGCCGGTATTGCGGCAGTCCTGGCCGGAGAAGAACAGACGCTGAGCCTACCTGCCGTGGAACATCAGATCCGGAACCTGCAGGAACGACAGCTGGAGCTGTTCCAGCTGATCGTCAGTGCCGGCGCTGACTGTACCGACTATGATGAGGAGCTTCAACAGGTCAACATAGCCAAGACGAGGCTCATGGCCCAAAAAGCGGAGCTGGAAAAGGAACAGCGAGGCGCAGCGGCCTTCGAGAGCAGGCTGGCAGAACTTGACATGGCATTGGAGCAGGCCAGCGGTACCCTTACGGATTTTGATGAACTCACCGTCCGTCAGCTGGTCAGCAACATCAAGGTGTTGGACAAGGATAGCCTGCTCATCTGCTTCAAGGACGGAACAGAGATCACTCAGGCCATGCAAAGGAGGCAGGCCGCATGATCTATATCACCGGTGACACCCACGGCGGCTTCCAGCGGTTCGGAAGCAAATACTTCCCCCAGCAAACGCAGATGGGCCGAAATGACTACATGATCATCTGTGGTGATTTTGGAGGGCTGTGGGACGGCGGCCAGAAAGACCAGCATTGGCTGGACTGGCTGGCTGAGAAACCCTTCACCACCTTGTTTGTGGATGGAAACCATGAAAACTTTGATCTGCTGAATGCCCTGCCGGAAAAAGAATGGCACGGCGGCAGAGTACATGAGGTGAGGGAAAATATCCTCCACCTGATGAGAGGCCAGATATTCACCTTCAGCGGTCTCACATGGTTCACGATGGGAGGAGCCTCCTCCCACGACATTCAGGATGGCGTCCTTGATCCGGAGGACCCCGACTTCGAACAAAAGTATTGGCTGCTGCGCCGAATGCGGGGAATGTTCCGGGTCAAAGGACGCTCCTGGTGGGCGGAAGAAATGCCAAATGCCCGTGAATATGTAGAGGCACTGAAAAATCTGGAGCAGGTAAACTGGAAGGTAGACTGCATCCTGTCCCACTGCGGTCCCAGCAGTGTCGTGCGGAAAATCGACCCCTCCTATGGAAGTGACCAGCTCACCGATTTTCTGGAAACGGTCAATCAGCGGTGCCAGTTTACATACTGGTTCTTCGGGCATTACCACGACAACCGGATCATCAATGACAGATATATCCTCCAGTGGGAGCAGATTTCCGGATTAGAAATTTGAGTAAACGAGAAAATCATAACAGTGCCGCACAGAAATTGCTCTGTGCGGTACTGCTTACAACAATATAACCCCTTATAACCCCTTGAATATATAAGAGGAATGGGGTATAATAAATTTAGCAGAATGGAGGTGCGGTATGAAAGAAAAGATTCAGGAACTGGAGCGGCAGATCGCCGCCCTTCCCATCGGCTATATTTCCAAGAAGACGATCAACGGAAAGACGCGCTACTATCATCAGTGGACAGAAAATGGGAAGAAGCACAGCCAATATCTGCGGGATGGCGAACTGGAGCCGCTGCAGGAGCAAATAGAGCAGCGCAAAGTATTGCAGGCACAGCTGAAAGAGCTGCAAGCCAAGATGCCCAAAGTGCGCCAGCCAAAGTTGGACTTTGAAACCAGTGTAATTGTTGGTAAAGGATTGGCCGCCATGTCGCAGGGCGTAAAGGGCTGGGGCCTCCGTGACTGCTTCGGGCAATTGGAGGATTATCTCTACAGCAATGAAAGCGACAGGGTCTGCCTGGTTTTTGGCCTACGCAGGACCGGAAAGACTACCATGCTCCGGCAGGCCATCGCCCGAATGAGCAAAGAGGATCTCAGCCGCACGGCCTATATCAAAGCCCGCAGAAGCGATACCATGGCCATGATGAACCGGGATCTGAAAAAACTGTTCGATGCGGGCTTCCGCTATGTATTCATTGATGAGGTCACCCTGATGCGGGATTTCATCGATTCTGCGGCTCTCTTCTCCGATGTGTTTGCGGCGATGGGAATGAAGATCATCCTCTCCGGTACGGACTCCCTCGGTTTTTGGCTGGCGATGGATCAGGAGCTCTACGACCGGGCAAAGCCCATCCACACCACCTTCATCCCATACCGGGAATACAGCCGCCTGCTGGGGATCGACAGCATTGATGAATATATCCGCTATGGCGGGACGCTGCGGGCCGGTGAGCTTGCTTTTGATGATGAAGATGTCAACGCCCAAGACGCCTCCTTCCGGGATGATGAGTCCACACGGCGGTACATCGATACAGCGATCTGCAAAAACATTCAGCATTCCCTGGCCTGCTATGAGGCAGGCGGACATTTCCGCCACCTGTACTCTCTGTATGAGGCCGGTGAGCTGACCAGCGCCATCAACCGGATTATCGAGGACATGAACCACCGGTTCCTGCTCTCGGTTCTGACCGATGACTTCCAATCTCACGATCTACGGCTGACCGCCTCGAATCTTCGGAAAGAGCGTGACCCCGAAAAGCGTACCGAGATATTGGATCATATCGATACGGAATCGGTCACCCAGCGCCTGATGGAGCTGCTGGATATCCGCAACAAAGAGGAACAGTCCATCGGTATCACAGATACCCATATCCGGGAGATCAAAGAGTATCTCTCCGCATTGGAACTGATCGTAAACTGTCCCATTGAAACCGCTGACCCAGGAGCAAAGTCTGTGGAACACATCCTGTTTACCCAGCCGGGGATGCGATACTGTCAGGCACAGGCTCTTGTCCACTCGCTGATGAAGGACGAGACCTTTTCAGCTCTCAGCGAATTGGAGAAGACCCAGGCTGCGGGCAGGATCCTCGAAGAAGTACGGGGACGGATGCTGGAGGATATTGTCCTGCTGGAAACCATGAAGTCGGCTGACAGAGAACACCGGGTGTTCAAGCTGCAGTTTGCGGTCGGCGAGTTTGACATGGTGATCTATGACGAGAAGGAAAACTGCTGCGAGATTTTCGAGATCAAACACAGTGACAAACAGGTTCCCGCACAATACCGGCATTTGGCCGATCAGGAAAAATGCGATAAAACTGAGCGGCGATTTGGCCCGATCCGGGGACGCTATGTCCTGTATCGGGGTGAGGATGCCGCACTGGAAAATGGAGTGCAGTACCGGAATGTGGAACGCTATCTGAACGATCTGCCTGAGATGGATATTACCCCTGTGCAGGAAGCTGGCATTGAGCAGACCGGCCCTGTTTTATAAGCTGCGGCGCCTTCTGCACCAAAAACAAAAATATCGATTTTAACCGTCCTTTGCATAAAGAATTACCGGTATAGATGCGTCTGGCACAAAGCCAGACGCATCAACCGTTTCCGTTCATAAGGATGTATTTTCTTACGGTGAGATAAGAATGGCCTCAAGTACATCGGTGTCTCCGGCTGACCGAAGCGTATGTTGTCGATAGGCAGCCGACAGGAAAACGCGAAACCAACGTATCGTTTGAGGTGGGTTTGACGATAACTGGACCGGTGGTTGCAAACAGCGGGGGCGGATGGTATACTCTGTGTCAGAGCGCAGCCCGCACTATGGGAACTGTATCCGATCATAGTCTCACGGTGTTTAGCGGCGGTGCCTGCCTGTATGTGAAGATGAAAGGACGGTGACAGTGGTGTATTTCGAATACGGGGAAACAGAGCTTTCTTATCTGCGGCAGAAAGACAGGCGGCTTGGTGAAATCATTGACCGTATTGGATATATCGACCGTGCCGTGGATACGGACTTGTTCTCTGCCATTGTCCATCATATCATCGGCCAGCAGATATCGACTAAGGCGCAGGCGACCATCTGGCAGCGGATGCGGGATGCGCTGGGTGAGGTGAACGCGGAGAGCATCCTTGCGGCGGGAGTCCCTGAACTGCAAGCCCTGGGTATGACCTTCCGTAAGGCGGAATACATCACAGATCTGGCGCAAAAGGCCCGGGACGGTGCGTTTGATCTGGACGGCATATGGCAGAAAACGGACGGGGAGGTGATCCGCGAACTGAGCAGTCTGAAGGGTGTTGGCATCTGGACAGCGGAGATGATCCTGCTGTTCTGTATGCAGCGGCCCGATGTGTTTAGTTACGACGATCTGGCTATTCAGCGCGGACTGCGGATGCTCTATCACCACCGCAGCATTGACCGTAAGCGGTTTGAGATATACCGCCGTCGGTTTAGCCCGTATGGCAGCGTGGCGAGCCTGTATCTGTGGGCGGTGGCCGGCGGAGCGATTCCGGAGCTGAAAGATCATAAGCCGAAAAAGAGATTGGAGGGAAAGAGATGATCTGGACATCCGAGTATATGTCGCCGCTGGGTAGGATCACGCTGGCCTGCGACGATGAGGCGCTCGTTGGTCTATGGTTCGACGGGCAGCGGTATTTCGGCAGTGTTCTGCCGAAAGTGACTGTACAAAGGGAACACCCGTTGTTTGCAGAGGCCGGTCGCTGGCTGGATATCTATTTTTCCGGTAAGGAACCGGGGTTTCTGCCGCCGCTGCGCTATGATACCACACCGTTCCGTAAGCGTATCTGTGACATCATGCTGACGATACCGTATGGAAAGACCATGACCTACGGAGAGATCGCCGCTGAAGCGGCTCGCCAGCAGGGGCTGGCCAAAATGTCCGCGCAGGCGGTGGGCGGCGCGGTGGGGCATAACCCGATCTCTCTCATGATCCCGTGCCACCGTGTGGTGGGTACAAACGGCAGCCTTACCGGCTATGGCGGGGGCATCCAAAGGAAGAAAGCATTGCTGGAGCTGGAGTGTGCCGATATGCATGGCTTGTTCGTACCGAAGAAGGGGACCGCGCTTTGACCGGGTCTCGCTTCCTGTGAGGCCTGAGAATATACGCACGTCCGGCCTGACTGGGCCGGACGTGTGTTTTTGCTTTTTCCTGCGGCGGTATTTGACGAAAAAATGTGAGAAAAGAGCAGATAGCGTCTTGAAGACAGGCGGCGGGACTGCCATCATGATCGACGCCGGCTATAACTACGAACGGCTGGCGGAGAAGATGGCATGGCCGGGTATTGCACCGCAGTCCATTCGGCACATTCTCATTACCCATCAGGATACTGACTGGAAAACAAGCCGTTTTCGCCGTTGCCGGAAACGCTGCAAAGGCATACGCGGCTCAGCCGTGACCCTCGGCAGCGATCATGTGCAGTGCGTTCTCCAGTGCGCCGATAACGGCGGAGGTATGGCTTACAAAAGCTCCTCCGTTTTTCGATAGCCCAGCGCAGTGGAGATCATGGACGCGGCGGCGCAGACCTGCTCCACCGCCGCAAGGAATTCATCGGAACGGGTGCTGCGGAACATACCGATCACGCCAACGGTGTATCGTGCTTTGCCC
>ENA-OPNV01001218-OPNV01001218.1-human-gut-metagenome-genome-assembly--contig:-NODE-1218-length-11841-cov-1.792975_pt1 | contig 11841 bp, 10 predicted proteins | sample MGYA00241542_ERZ501781 | MGnify/ENA primary metagenome ERZ501781 (study PRJEB25962, sample SAMEA2042609) | human gut metagenome | biome: human gut; feature: human-associated habitat; material: faeces...
TTATAAAAAACATCTTGCGGTAAGCCTTTTTGCAGATGTGCTCCGTAAGGATCGTACAGATGCTGTTGCGGTAGGTACTGACAAATCAGAACAGGAGGCCCAGTCAAAGAGCCCCAGTCAGCAAACGGAAGTACATGAGGAGCAGACGGAAGAGAACACCAGACAGAACGAATCACTTGGCTCATTCGAATCCAAAGGGAATAAGGGCAAGGATGAAAGTTCCAAGACTGAATCAAAGGCAACCGCAGAACTCTCTCCGATGCTGAAACAATACTATGAGTTAAAGTCAAAACATCCAGATGCAATTATGCTCTTCAGATGTGGAGACTTTTATGAGACTTACTGCCAGGATGCGGAAAAGACCGCCAAAATACTCGGCATCACTCTCAGTAAGAGCAATCACACCAAAGATGCTGAAGGGAAGCCTCTCCTTATGGCCGGTTTTCCATACCATGCACTCGATGTTTATCTTCCAAAGATGATCCGTGCCGGTGAGAGAATTGCCATTTGTGATCAGTTGGAAACTACCCGGCAAGGGAAAGACATTAGTGAAAGACAGAAAAGTGAACCCGCCAATCAGGAAGAGAGCAAGGCTTCAAGAATGCACAGATAACATGTAACTGCAATGTCAAAGAATCAAGAATATATCCAACAATATGCAGAGTATGCCATGGAGCAGATGCGCAGATATGGCATACCTGCATCTGTCACGCTTGCACAAGGTATCTGTGAAAGTGCCAGTGGCCAGAGTGAACTGTCCCGTAAGGGAAACAACCATTTTGGTATCAAGGCCACATCCAGCTGGATTGAGAACGGAGGCAAATATCTTGTATATACCGATGACCGTCCAAATGAAAAGTTTTGCCAGTATGCAAATGTGGGAGATTCCTATGAGCATCATTCTCAGTTTCTGAAAAGGAACGGAAGATATGCCGGACTATTCCAACTCTCACCTGATGACTATAAAGGATGGACAAACGGATTACAGGATGCAGGATATGCGTCAAGCAAACAATATGCAGCAACCCTTCAGAATATTATCGAGAAGAACGGATTGCAAAAATATGACCAGATGGTAATGCAGGAAATGAAGGCACTGGGTAAATCCTTTGGAACTGCTGACAATCCCTGTCAAGCCACATCCGATGATGTTTCCGTGCAGGATACTGAAGAAAAGAAATATTCCTTCCCTTTAAAGAGAGAGGAGTTTATGCTGGTTACTTCTCCCTTTGGTACAAGAAAGGATCCTTTGGACGCAAGTAAGTCCCAGTTGCATAAAGGGATTGACATCCAGACAAATCATGAGGCAGTCCTTGCAACAGAAGATAAAGGAAAAGTTGTCAACGTGAACAGCAATGCCAATACAAACGGAGGACGGTCTGTTACAGTTGAGTACAATAGGAACGATGGCAGCAAATATCAATGTACCTACATGCACCTGGACAGTATATCCGTCAAGATCGGTGATGAAGTTGCTGCCGGACAGAAGCTTGGCATTTCAGGAAACACTGGGTATCGGACTACTGGTGAACATCTTCATTTTGGAGTTATATCCATATCCACAGATGGAACAAAAAGAGATATTGACCCGGCTGCATATCTTGCTGAGATTTCACAAAAAGGGAACATCTCATTACAGGTTCTCAGTAACGGAAAAGATCTGACTGCGCAATACAAGAGTGCAAGTCAATCCGATGCCAATGTGCAGCCAGATACAGCCATGAGTCCGGATGAGTGGATGAAGAAAATTCTGTCCTCTGAAGACAGTGGGGTGAATATGCCTATAGCTGATCCTGTAATAGAGATGGCCATGACTATGTTCACTTCACTCATGGCTCTTGCCCTCCAGATAGATAATTCAAGTGAGGAGGAAAAGATGCAGAAGGCTACTGCTGCAGCTGTCAGTAAAAGCATAGACCTTACTCCTATCCTCCCATCCTATAAGACCTGCACCATAAGCCTGCAGGATGGTAAACCCAATCTGTATGCAGACAATGGAGTTGTACAACTCAACAGAGAACTGAGTAATGCAGAAATAAACAAGATCCAACAGACGCTTGGCAGTACCATGATGAACGATGATGAGAAACGACGTAGCATCGCCTCTGTTATTAACTCTGCCGTGGTCACGCTGCAGATGTCACAAAACTATCAGAACAATCTGGAGATCCAACAAGGCAGACAGGAGTCTGTACAGTTGAAATAATTTGCTTTTTAAGTATAACAATCAATTCGTTTTATTATGATTAAATGTAATGTAACCGTGTGTGGCACCGTTTCCCGCCAGGCACAAATGCGTGCTAACAAAGAAGGTACGCAGTTCGCATCATTCGGTATCAATATCGTTATTCCGGCAAAATCAGGAATTAACAAGACAGTTGAAATCAGTGTGGCCAAGACCTGTAACAACCTATCTGAGTTACCACCAATTCAAGTTGGGACTCGCATTGAAGTAGCCGGTATTCTAATGTTCCACAAAAAGGGAGAAGCATTATACCTTAACCTGTCTGCAACTGGTATTAACACATTCAATGCAGGCAATAACGACGGCATTAACGGTACAATGGAGTTCAGAGGTACTTTAGGCAAACAAATTGAGGACAAGACAACTAAAAATGGTAAGTCCTTTACGGTGTTTTCAGCTTATAGTAGCGAAAAGGATGGAGATAATTACACCTATACCTGGGTACGCTTTATGCAATTCGACAAAAGAAAAGAAGCATGGATGCAACCAAAAGCCGGAATCAATGCCAAGGGGGATTTGGAATTAGGTGTGTACAATAACAGACTTGACCTTACATGCCGCATAAGCGAATGCTCTCTTTGGGAGAAAAGCTCTAACTCTTACCAACACTAATGACTATGACAGGTAAAAAGATTTATAATTCAGATGGCCGTAGCAGTGAAGATAAGGCCTTGGACAAATTCGCAGAGATGATGATTGAGAAAATCAAGACTTTGCAGAATGACTGGAAGAAGCCTTGGTTTACAGATAAATCCATCTCTTGGCCAAGAAATCTTTCTGGCCGCGAATACAATGGAATGAATGCACTCTTACTCATGATGCACTGTGAGAAACAGGGATATAAACTGCCTGTATTTTGTACTTTTGACCGTGTAGCCGGTCTGAACTATACCAAAGACAAGCAGGGAGTCCGTCAGCAAATAAAGGATAACAATGGGCAGGAATTGCCAAAGGTTTCCATTCTGAAAGGAGAAAAGAGTTTCCCGGTGTTCATCACGACATTCACTGTTGTCGATAAAGAGACAAAAGAAAAAATTAAATACGATGACTATAAACTGTTGAGTGAAGAAGAAAAGAAAGGCTACAACGTCTATCCAAAGCTTCAGGTATATAACGTGTTCAATGTGGCCCAGACCAATCTTCAGGAAGCTCGTCCTGATTTATATAAGAAACTTGCTGATGAAGGAAAACAGATACGTCCACAATCTGAAGGTGAGGATTTTTCCTTTGCTCCTATCGACCGGATGATAAAGGATAACGAATGGATATGCCCCATCAAGCCTACCTACGGAGACAATGCCTACTACAGCATTTCAAAGAATGAGATTGTCGTTCCTGAGAAAAAGCAGTTCAAGGATGGTGAGTCATTCTATACCAACCTGGGGCATGAGATGGCCCATTCCACAGGAGCAGAGAATCAGTTGGGAAGACTACAGCCAACGTCCTTTGGTAGTAAGGAGTATGCCCGGGAAGAGCTTGTGGCCGAGCTAAGTGCAGCCCTCGTTGCACAACGCTATGGTATGACCAAGCATCTGAAAGAAGACAGTGCCAGTTACCTCAAAAGCTGGCTTGACAGCTTGAATGAATCTCCGGAATTCATCAAAACTACACTGACAGATGTGAAAAAGGCATCAAGTATGATTACAAAATGTATTGATGCCATGCAACAGAAAATTGACCAGGAACAAAACATAGAAGTAGTCCAAAGTAATAGCCAAGAGCCTGTGTACTATGCTTCTGTAGCCTACCTTCAAATGGGTGAAGACACAGACAGACTTGACAAGCTACAAGAAAAGGGCGATTATGAGGCACTATTGAAGGAAGCCATTGAGTACGATGCCGGTGATGCCATAGACCTGTCCAACACTTACCTGTCTCCTACAAAATACCGTGGAGATGACCTGTTGGTGGAGAACGAACACTATGCCGTGGTATATAACCCGTCTGTTGGAGGAACCTATGATGTGATGCGTAAAGTCACTGCTGAAGAAGTCAGACAGAACATCACCCGTTACGGATTGCCTGATAACGCCACTGCTGATGTCAAGTCCATTACTGGAAAACAGGAACAGAAAATGGAAACTGTCGCACAAGAAGAGACGCACTACTTTCATAGAGGGAGGTAATTCTATAGACGATTAGTAGGCTGTCACTTCACCATTAATTTGATGAATGAGGCAGCCTAAAATTGCTTACCTGCCTCCGTCGGGGAAGAGGTGCAGAATCATAACAGAAAAACATCCTTTGTCCGTTAACGTAAAGCATAACCGTTCAAAGCGCAAACGCGCTTACAGGTAGGAAAAGAGACAGGAATATCAGGAGAAGATGATTCAGCGAGAAAAGACGATAGCAGAGCTGACAGTAAACGGCAGCAGCTTCAGGGAAAAGGATGTTGCCTTTTTATTGGGTGTTCAACATGACACCAGATATGAATACAGGTCAGTAACATCCAATGTAGAGGGCCGTTTGGACTATATTCTCACATCCATTATAAAATACCAACAGATTGAACTAAAGAAATACAATAATGCCATATTCTATCTTTCGGTTCCCTCCCGTTATCCATTGGCCGATGAGGAACTGGAAAACTTCAGAATAAAAATAAGGGAATTACTGGGTTACGATAATATGCTCTTTGGAATGGCTATAACAGATAGTTCAAATATGAGGATAAAAGCCGTTTTGCATCTCATCCTCAATTGAAGGCTTTTACCGGGAGTAGCTATTACTCCCACCATTCCCTCAGCTTATTCAGTCGTATTTTATAATAAAGTCTTTCCATCTTTCGTATATAAATGTCACGTTCATAAATTGCTCTTTGATCTTTTTGAAATCTGTTGCTAACTGATGAGTGTACATCCATATAATTGCTCATCAAAGATGGTCTCACTATATCCTTTACATTGCGAATATTCATATGCTGAAGCTGGTTTTCAGTGATATGAATCCCATTCTATTTAATGTGCTGCGACAGAAGAAAATAGAGGTCAATCCATTTATTAAAACCGAAATTTCCATTTCCGTCAACAATCAATGAATGAGAGAAATACGCCCTCATACAACGCAACTTATAATATTCCAACTCGTAAAGAAAGCGCCAGTCATATTGAGGGGCAGTTTTTGCGGCTTCAACCAACTCATCAATCAACGGCTGTAATTCCTCCTTGGCCCAAGCGCTGAAACGTTTCTTATGATACCACATGGCACGATGATACGATGCTGTATCCACCATGAGATGTTCCTTCTCATTTTCATCTAAGCATACTTGTTCCCCTTCAGAAGAAAAGGCATAAGGATCCTGAGCCTCCCTTAAGGCATAGAGTGAAACCCACTGTTCAAATTCATCGTCAGACTTAAGTTGCTTAGGAATACACATTCCACGTTTAAAAAGTTCCTTCTTCTCTTCCTCAGACAGATGTGAAACATCAGCCAAGGGGTACTGATAATTGTCTAATTCTAATCCCGTTAATTTCTTCGCTCCATCCATTGTGATATTATTATTTTTGATTATAGATAAAAATCCTATAAGGAATGCCCTTGTTCTTAGCCAGCTCAATAATATGCTGAGTTCCTTTGGACTTACCATCCCAGAAAGCCACCAGATGTGTGGCTATTTCCATCATGTCTTCGTTTCTGAGAAAGCCTGCCATACGATGGTGCAGCTTCCAATTAGCTGGGAAAAGAATCTTTGTCAGTTCAAATTCATCGGCAAAGCGGATGGCAAGCGTATCTGCTCCATCAGCCATTCCCGAAATGATTTTTATATCAGAATCACCACAGAAATCCTCTTGAGCGAACAAATGTCCCAGGCTTTCCTTCATAAACTCATAATCGGTGAAGTCACGTCCACCTGCCACTATTACTTTGGCAGCCTCCCTATAACTTTTACGATACAGGTCTTTCATTATTTCTGCCATTGATTGTCCATTATTCTCCATCATATTCAGTTTTATTACGAGCACTGTTGGTAATACATACATCTACAAAGAAATCATCCATACGCAGCAAATCCGGTATGGAATAATCCTTATGGGTACAAATGTCGTGCACTGCATGGCAAATACAGATTGAATCCAGTTCTGGCCTCATCAGACATCCTTCTGCCCATGTTTCTCCGTCGTCTAAAGTATTTACACAGTCCAGTTCCTCATCTGTCATCGAAGGGTTACATCCAGGTCTGTACGATACAATTGCACTTTCTATCTCTGCCACCCGATGTCTGCTTTTCTCCATCAAAAGACTGACCAATTCTATCATATAGTCAAAATCAGACTGGTAAATCCTATCCTCCTCATATTTCAATACCGAGTCGCAGTCATTGTATGAATATACCAACTTGCCTTCCACATCACAATCGTCACCATCAAGATACATGTTCATATTGGCCAACGACATGCGATACATCTGAGCAGTACGATGATACATCTGGTTAGTCAAATCCAGAAGTCGATTGTTCTGCTTTACAAAAATCTCCATCTCACGTTGAGTGGCCTGAAACATTTTGTCCAAAACGAGTTTTCTACTCATGACAAGACTCTCAACAGTCCTCATTTCCTGCCCGCCAACGTGACGCAGATAGAAGTCCATAGGATCAGTGCCAACATGCAACTTGACAGCACTTTCCACACTCCGCAACATACCCTGCAATTTATAGATATCCGATTCATTGCGAACTGTATCTACGAAATCTCTTGAAGAAAAATTCATTTCTGAAAGGTTTTGAAGTTTACGCTACAAAATTGATTAAAAGCTACGCCGATTTATAGCATAACCTTCTATTTTCTATCAAAAAAAGATACCTACGCAATATTTTGGCGTAGGTTTTAAGTAACTTTGCCATAAATAAAACCCAGAATAGTATGGCACAAAGCTTATTAAGTAAATACGTTTGGATTATAGATACCATTTATAAGGCCGACAGAATATCTTTTAAGGAACTTAACAGCCTATGGCTTGACAGTGAGATTAGTGAGGGAGTGGAAATTCCCAAACGCACGTTCGACAACTGGAGATATGCCATCCAGGATATGTTCGGACTATTTATTGAGAACGAAGGCAAGGGCAAATACCGCTACTATATTATGAATAAAGAGGACATCAGCAAGAATGGTCTCCGTTCATGGATTTACAACACCTTCTGTGTGAGCAACGCGCTGGACGAGAGCCAAAGCATAAAAGACCGAATCTTGCTGGAATACGTCCCTTCTGGCCAGGAATATCTTCAGAAGATTATTGAAGCGATGAAATCAAATCAGATTCTCAATATAACATACCACAGTTATTGGAAAGACGAAGAAAATAATTTTGATGTGGAACCTTTTTGTGTAAAGCTTTTTCGTCAGCGATGGTATCTGGTGGCACGCAGTACCTATACCTATTATCACAAACAGGGACCAAGAATCTATTGCCTCGACCGTATTACGTATCTGCAAAAGAGAGAGGAAACATTTAAAATGCCTGAAGGTTGGTCAGCCGAAGAGTTCTTCGACGGCTGCTTTGGAATCATAGCCGACAATAACATTCCAAAAGAACACGTAAAATTAAAGGTCAGCGCAGGACAGGCAAACTATCAGCGCGACCTGAAACTTCATGAGTCACAAGAGGAAACCGAATGTAATGAAGAATACAGTATATTCACTTACTACCTCCGTCCGACTTTTGATTTTCAGCAGGAGTTGCTTTGGAATGGTGAAGATCTGGAAGTCCTTGCTCCGACATGGCTACGTAAAGAACTGGCGGAAAAGATTAAAAGAATGTATAACAAATATAATATCAGCGAATGAAAGATTTTGCAGCAATAGATTTTGAGACAGCCAACAACCAACGCTCATCAGTGTGTTCCGTTGGCATAGTGATAGTAAGGGACGGAGAAATAACAGACACTAAACCCGGAACCAAATTATTATAATTACTGGTGTTCACAGGTACATGGACTTACACGTAAAGACACTGATAATGCCCCTGTCTTCCCTGAGGTGTGGCGGCAGATAGAACCTCTCATAGAAGGCCTGCCATTGGTAGCCCACAACCGTCCTTTTGATGAAGGATGCCTGAAAGCAGTGTTCCGGGTATATCAGATGGATTATCCCTGCTATGAGTTTTATGATACACTCAGTGCTTCACGCAGGGCTCTACCCTGTTTGCCCAATCACCAGCTCCACACTGTAGCCGAAGCTTGCGGATATCAGCTGAAGAACCATCATCATGCCCTTGCCGATGCCGAAGCGTGTGCCTGGATTGCGAGGGAGATTTTATAAATCAAAAAAAACTTTTACCTTTAAATCATATCATTATGAGTGATATAAATAAAAAAGAAATACATTTAAAAGCCTTTTCGGAGTTAAAAGGAAAGATTTTCCATATACCATATCAACAGCGTGGATATAAATGGACTAAATCAAATGTAGAAGAACTTCTGAACGATTTGCGTGAATTTATATCATGCAATAAGGAATCAAAAAGAGTGTACTGTCTGCAACCATTGGCCATTGTACCATTGGGCGATGAAAGGTACAGTGTCATTGATGGACAACAAAGACTTACAACCCTATATCTTCTACACATGTACCTGTACGGTAATGAACCTTACACATTTGAATATGATCGTGACGACAGTAACATTCCGTCAAGAAGTGAATACCTGAAAAATATTGCTTCGGAAAACGAAAAGACAGCGGATAAGAATATCGACTTCTTTTATATCTATACAGCATATCATTATATTTCTGATTTTTTTTTGGATGACAAACTTAAGCAATCCTTCAGGGACTTGCTTGAACGCCCCAAGGATCAGAAGTCATTGCAAGTAATATGGTATGAGGTAGAAAGAGCCAGACAATATGAAACTTTCAGAAATCTGAATAGCGGCAAGATACATCTGACAAATACAGACCTTATCAAGGCTCTGTTGCTCAACCGTGTTTCAGGACTGCCTCAAGTTGAACGGATGGAGGCTGCTGCCATATTCGAAAGAATGGAACGTGACTTGCAGAACGACCATTTCTGGTATATGATTAACGGCAATGAACTGCGGGAAGGACAAACAAGGATGGATTTCTTGTTCAACCTTGTGGCTGGATGCAAACAAAGCGACTATGACATTGATTCAAGATGGTCGTTCAGAAATTACTTCAATGACTCTAAGAAGGAAAATTTATCGCAGAAATGGAAAGCTGTACGACATACTTTTCTAAGATTGAAAGACATGTATGATAACATCTACAGCTACCATTACATTGGGGGCCTCACGTATAATTCAAACAGGAATCCTATCAACAATATAACAAGATGGCTTGCACTTAACAGGGAACTTACTCATTCTGAATTTATCAACAGACTAAGAAGCGAAATCAAGACTATACTTACCAGAAAACATAAAGCCATTACAGAATACAGTTACTATAGCGATAAAAAAGATTTACGTCTTCTATTCCTGATGCATAACATCGAAACAATACTCCAGCGATTTGAACAGCTGCATGAAGACGAACGGTTAAGTCTCGAAAATGAGTATGAAAAGTTCCCGTTCGAGCTTCTTCACAGGCAGTCATGGGACATAGAACACATTTCATCGAATACAGATTCCGACTTCAGAAATTCTGCAGACAGAAAAGCCTGGCTAGAAAGCATAAAGCAAGATTTAGGCAATGAATACACCAAAGATGAAAACAGTAAAATAAAAGAGCTGGAAATGATATACAGTACAAGTGAAAAACGTGAAGACTTTAACCGTTTGTATACAGCCATAATGCGACAATACGATGATAAAACGGACTCTATAAAAGACAACGCTCCTGACGGGAAAGACAAAATGCAGATTGGGAATCTTACTCTTCTAGACAGCAGCACTAACCGCAGTTATCATAATGCCTTATTTCCTCGCAAACGGAGATATATAATTGTTGCCGATGGCATTTCCGATAAAAGCGACAAATTCGAGAGCTCACTCACACCTCGCTATATCCCTCCATGCACACGACAGGTCTTCACCAAAGCATATAACAAGACCAACAAACTATCGCTTAATGCCTGGACGCAGGAGGATGCCGATTTTTATGTAAAAGACATGGAGCAGAAGCTCGGATATTATTTCAACAACGAAAAAATATAAAAGCTATGAATTTCATCGAGTCATTCAACAGTAAAACCATACTGATACCCCTACTACAGCGTGACTATGTACAGGGAGGCAGAGAAGATGTGATAGTGCCATTCTTAGATTCTCTTCTCAAAACCAATCAGGACCTGAACTACATATACGGATATGAGGAAGACGGATGTTTTGTACCGGTAGACGGACAACAGCGTCTTACTACACTTTGGCTTCTTTACCTATATCTGTATTCAAGAAAACAATGTAAAAATAAATTTAATATAAATATCAGATTTGCCTCAAGAGAATATGCCGAAGACTTTTGCGAAAGGCTGTCCCTTCATTTGGAGAAACTGGTCAAAGAGAACGATGCCGATTCATTGGATAAAGTGATCGTCAATCAAAACTGGTTCATCCAATCCTGGCTCAGCAACACAAGTGTAAGGAATATGCTGGCAACACTTAAATTCATTCATAGGAAGATAAACGAAGAGAATTTTGATTCAATATGGAATCGTTTGGTCGTATCGGCAACTCCAGGTATTACCTTTGCATTTCTACAAATGGATGAAAGAAACGGTTTAGACGATGACATATACATCAAGATGAACGGTAGAGGAAGAAAGCTGTCTGCTTTCGAAAATTTAAAGTCGTTTATGGATGAAAATGTGGCTGGATTGTTTTTTGCTGAGGATTGGAAAATGAAAATGGACAATAAGTGGGCGGATATGTTTTGGGATAACCGGAACCGCCAGCAGGAACATCCTGAAGAGATTGACGATGAACAGCTGTACTGTTTATACAATCTCCTCATACTCTATCATATCCAGAATGACGAGCTCCTTGATACGATAATCAGAATAAAGGATGAAGAAACGCTTCTATACGAGGAGTTGACCTCATTCTTCGGAAAGAATGAAAAGACCGAAGTCAAGGATGTGATAAAGTCTGTTATAGAAAGACTGCAGAAAGCAGGCAATTTCCCGCTCACCTGGTTTGAGCGTCTTAACTTGCTATCACCCGGCTTCTTTAAATTTGCTTATAATAAGCTTAACACGCTGACATCATATTGTAAAAAATTTAATGAGATGCAGCTTTACATTGGAGAATCCGATTCCGAAAAAACATCCAGGACCTACCAACTATGTATGTGCGAAGGCTCTTTCGGCAGAACACTCCCATTATTATATGCTTTGTTGGCATACCAGGAAGGCGAAACCGAGCTGTTTGATTGGATGAGGACAATGCGGAATCTCATTCTCAATACTGTTATAGGCAGTGAGGATTTACCTTCAATAATTAAAGACATCGACGCTTTCAGCACACTGTGTAAGAATAGCAATATATATACGGTATTACAATCGGATGATGTGAAGAATGTATTGGATAAATTCAACAAAAGTCAAGTGAAGGAAGAAACCAGAAAGGCTTCTATGCCCGAATTTAAAGATGAAATGATTAACATGGAGAACGGAAGATTCTTCAGAGGTAGAATAGGTATCTT